>Ga0181363_1000053_pt1 | contig 34276 bp, 63 predicted proteins | sample Fa13NDMLBSN_FD_130109 | JGI IMG/M metagenome (GOLD analysis project Ga0181363, IMG submission 130109) | Freshwater viral communities from Lake Michigan, USA - Fa13.ND.MLB.S.N | ecosystem: Environmental > Aquatic > Freshwater > Lake | place: USA: Michigan | collected 2013-09-23
ACGTAACTCATATTGTTCTTGTGTTAGTTGTTTGTAATCTTGTGGGTCAGGCATGTTAAACGCGGTATGGAACTCCGCTACCATATCTATAAACTTCTTCATCAATATCCTTTATCTCCGTTAGTATTATACTTTACCTTATCTATATCATTAGAGGTCATTTTAACAAGACCTAGCATATCAGTGTTCTTAGTGTAGTCACTAGTCCACATTGATAATCTATCTACAGACTCTTTATTATAGAGCTTGTATTTATCATATGCTTCTTTAAGCTTACAGTGTCTTTCACATTTCTCATTTAGCATAGCCTCTAGTAAGATAAGATAGTTTATTACATCTCCAATCTTCTCAGATACTACAGCATTGTTAACAGGTACATTGTCAGAGACTATATCTTTAATAGAAACCAAGTGCTTAGTCATGTAGCTCCAGAGAACTTCAGCTGATGTGCTGTGGAGGGAAAATCCCCCCGCAGCTTCATCAAAGTTTCTGAATACATTATCGTCTTTAGCGTACTCTTTATGCTTAGTTAATAGAGTCTGGCGTACTAGATCAATACGCTTTTCAACTCTTTTAGTAAACTCTTCTCTTGTCATAGATCAGGTAATTCAAATGTTGTTGTTTCAGGTTCTTCAAAGGTAAAGAATTCTTCTGGAATTTCATCAACAATAACATCTGTAGGAGACGTTAATTTAGGTGCCACCTCTACTTCCTCAATAACATCAAAAATATTCAGTTGGTTAGTAGGTTCTTGTACAACATCTTGTACATCCTCATGTACAGAATCTTGTAGAACACGCTCTTCTAACTCTTCACCGAGTTTTGTTAGCTCCACTAGATTAAAATAACCATTGATAAGATCATGGCATGTAGACTGGTCCTCAAACCAATTCTTAGGGTGTGACATACGCAAAGATGTAGCTACAGAGTTGTAGAAATTCCATGCATTATCCCACTCTAAGTTGTCCAATAGTGCAACTTCATTTACAATGCGATCTCTTACCGCAGATGCTTGCTCCTTATTAAGACAATTTTTCTCAATAAACATACGTCCTACTAATTCAGAATATGTACGTACTGTAGCTTTATGATTTACAAGCATGTCTCTTGACGCAAGTAGCTCAGTATAATGAGCATTAGCTTGGTTAAGTTGAGTCTGAATCATAGCAATAGCTTCTTCATCAGCCTTACCCGTGTGCTTTCTAGCATAACTGGAAATGTTACCGGCAAAGATATAGTTACCAGTTTTTGGTATGTACACACCAACACCACACTTAAATCTCATAGACTTGTCATATGAGTTACCCCATACAAACATCATCTTCATATCAGGATCAGATCCTTGGTCTAGGATATACATCCCGTTTGCAACATTACCGCCAATACTTGCGCGGTATAGTTCTGATTCTACATTAAAGCCACGAGTAGCAAGTTCTTCATGAACTTTATCTATAATAGACTTGTGGCTAATAGGAGTGTAGCGCCCACCGTGGTTAGGCAGGGCTACAGACTCCAAATACTCGCGGGTAATACCCGTTGGAATTCTTTTACTCATTTTAAAATAAACTTAATTGTGAATTTTGCTTTGCTTTTGTAATGTGCTCTATTTCTTTATAGATATTCTGAAGATAATATTCTTCATTAATACCATAAGAGCTCCAAGGTTTGTCTTCATGTACATTATAAACAGTTTGCATCCATTTACCAGACTCAAGCTGGATTTGGCGCTTATCTATTTTGTTATGCTTGATTATCTTACAACCTCTATTAGATATATAGTATCTTACAATATGCTGTAACTCAGTATCATACCTTTGATTATTCCTAAAGCATGTCTCTATAAAATACCAATCGCCTTTTATCTTGGCACCGGCACAGAAATCAAATATATTTCTATTGGTTTTTATATACTGTTCAGGAACAACATCGTGTACAAAATAATTATAAATACCTTTTGGTATTACTAGGAAGCTTTTATTCTTATGTAAGGCTAGGTCTGTAAACTCAAATCTACCTTTACACTTAGTAGCTTGATAGAAATACTTTCCGCCGTCCTGTTTAAAAACATAATGCGGATACTTTTTCTTCAACACTTCCCAGTCTTCTATAGATACCTCTTTAGCACTAAAGACTGCAATATAATTATTTACATCACCAAGTATAAGCTTATCATATTGATCATGCTCTAGCTGAAGTTGGGTTATCTTTTCCCACTCTTCGCAGATCTCTAAATACTTTTCCTTATAAGTTTCAGGAATCATCATCTCAAGACCATCTGTATTTTGCATAATCGGAATACTACCTGGAATACCCTCAGACAACATTTCATATAACATCATCAAACTTAATTGACCATTCATAGTAATGCGCATAGTAAACTCAGGATCATATAGGAAGCTATTCTCATCATTACTTAAACCATAAGTACTATTAAGAATAATCTTATATACATAGTTCTTTGGATCTTTCTTGGGTATCTTCTTTCTTTCTTCAAAGAACCACTCATATTGATCACAAAAAATCTTTTTTGGTAAATGTGCTGGCGACCACTTATTACGGATAGCAAGGTTGGGATAAAAACTAGTAACGTCAGACGTCATTATTATCATACCATCTTGGCTTTTGTAAACACCCGCTTTTGTAGCACCGTGAACACCACCAAAACCAAAATCTGTTTTAACCCCTTTGTGGGTCATTGTATACTTGAAGGCACCTTTGGTATTGCTCGCATCAATGTTAAGGCTTTTAAACTTTTCAAGAAGATTTTGGAATTCCTTACGATTAAACTTTACATAATCTAATATGATATCTTTAACAGCAATTGTTCCTCTTCTTGTTCTTAGTGATTTAAGCTCGGCTTTTTTCATACCAAGCGATTCACATAAGAATAAAGCAAATAGCTCTTTAGAAATTCTCGGCTCAGATGCGCTATATAAATTAACATTATACTCTTCAGTAAGACTCTTCCGTAAAGCAATCTGCTCTTTGCTAATATGCAAGATTTTTTTAGTTGCTAGTACGTCATTAATACAATAAGATATAATACTATCTATTTGATCTTGTGTTTCAATAACTGTAGTATGATGTATAGGCATCTCTTGTACGTTATGCCAATCCATTGAATACTCAATCCACTTGAGGCTAGATCTTTTAGCGTTGTTATCCCAGTGATTTAGTTTATATAAATCAATTTGTGGAATAGATAATTTCCACTCAGGATACTCCGAGAACTCATTATTATTACTACGTTCAATTACATTTTGGGCTTTCCTATAGATAGCCTTAGCTATTTCTTCCCCAGGTAAATCAATAAGTTGTTCTCCTTGCTTAAGGATATACTCAGTGATTTGGGAGTCAAATGCTAAACCATTAAATGATACATGCCATTCATTATCTTCTTTGCATGTATGTAGGAAATTCCACAGAGCATAAAAATCATTCTTAGATTTATGTATTGTAAATACTCTTTGCTCTTCTTCTTTATAGTGTATGAATACCGCAACAAAACAATTTGTTAAGGTTTCATAATCCATGACCCAGTGTCTCATATACATTTGTTCAGTTAAGCTGTCCCCCCATATAAAGTTAAGAAAGGGGGATTTCTCCCCCTCTCATTTATGCTGCAGGTTCTTCTTTGAAGTATTGACCATAGTCAAACGTATTTGCATTAATAGCAAAATGTTTAACAAATGCATCAATGTCAGCACGGTCTTCCAAATAATACTCTTGATAAGTTTCAATAGTACGGCGCTCTTGTTTAACCGGTACACCATCTTTAGACGGAGTCTTACGGAATTCAGGATCACCATTAGGATCTAACTTAGGCATCATGTGGAAAATATCCTTTTTGTTTACACCAATAAGTGCTAAGATATTATTTCCAGGATAGAAAATACCCTCTACATAAGCACATTCCTCAGTTAGTGGAATCATTTTAAAAGTTTTATCTCCTTCTTTAGTACCAGCGGAGATCAGCATCATGTTATTCATAAATTACTTTTTTTCAAAAATATTAAAATTAATTAGTTCTTCAGCCTTTAGGCGTAAAGTTTCTTTAGCAATATCTGGTGGACTAGCAAGCTCACCAACTTCTTGTAGTACTTCAATAGGTACATCAAGTAGTTCTGCATAAGTTTTAAAATACTTTTCAGGGTATAGATAACTTTCTAAGTATTTATAATTACTGTGATTGTTTTTAAAGAAATCTAGTATCCTGCGTTTAACAGGAGCAGACATCTTAGAGTAATGACCTTTAAGGAAACAATCCCAATCATTGGCAAAACCTTCATAGTCGAAGATATATACACCAACTTTATGGTTTGTTTCTCTAAAGTCACACAACAAACTATTATCAAGTAATTTAGACTTCTCAAAATCTGAGAACTCTTTATCTTCCCTTAGGTGATACGTTAATATAAGTTTCCTATCTTCTGCAAGAAACTCATCTTCCCATGCGACATAAGTCTCCATAGGAGTTATAATAGCACCTCTTCTTATTCCTAAAAGTGGGTACAAAAATGCACGTGACTTTTGGAAATGATCAGTATACAATTTATTAATCATTGGGATGATTGTTTTACAAGATTACATTACCTTCCTTATACATATAAGGTAAGTCATAATTACGGGAATCATAATGATACGCCGCAATTTTTAACACATCGTCTAGATCATCTAACCACTTGTTAAGTGTTACTTTACTAACTTCAAATGCGTAACACTGGTTAATCTTATCAACCACTACGAAATGAAACTTAATCTTGTAATCACTTAACTCTGGATTTAACTCTTGGTTATTTGCTCTTACTAATTTACAGTACACTGCAGCTTGCAACCAGTACTTGTAATACTCTACTGTTTCAGGAAAATCCTGAATCATTTTACCTGTAGTTTTCAGGTCATTGATGTAGATAGTTTTTTCATCGTGGGCTACACGGATGTTATCTACTATACCTTTAAGTCCAAAGTTATAGTTAAGCAAATCAGTCTGGAGTGGCACCTCACTTTTTGTATCCGGGTTACCGATACCAAGCAAGCTCCAAGCTTTACTATTACCTTTTACTTCATCTACAGATATCTTTACTTTGTCCAGGGTCTCGTTGTCAATGACAAGCTTGTCACCCTTAGTGCGTAGAAAGTCATAATAACTTTTGTTTTCCTCAGTTATCATTTTCTCTACACGTTGTTCATCAGTCTTAAGACTTTGATGAAGATTTATTTCTTGCAATACCATTATGATATCACTAGAAAGGTCTTCCAAAGATAACTCAGTATAGCCATCAATTAAGGCTCTAGTGAATACTTTGTCAAGAACTTTCTTAGCGCTGTCCCCAGGTAGCTTGTTAGGAGATAACACAAATTTCTCATTAAACTTATCCTCCTCTAGGAGAAGACAGTGAAGCAGCGTACCCTCAATTAGGTGCTGCTCCATCTTGTCCTCTCTTTGGTTTAAGATGTAATGATTATAAAATGATCTAGGACTAAACAATAACTTGTTTAAGCCCGAATAACTAAAGTGATACTTCTTCTTGTAGAAGTTCTCCTCCGCTTGGAAGTCTGTTACCATTCTCTTTTTCTTTAAAGTATTTATCAATCTTCTCTTGAGTCTCAGCATTTAACTTAATATCTGCTACCTCAAAGTGAGAACTAAATGCACTTGCTCCTTGGAGGTAATACTCCTTAGCAATAGCCAATAGTTCATGTGTAAGTAACTTCTTCTCTAAACTTATCTCTAGGATAGCATCTTTATCAAAACGATATTTACTATACCCTATCCACTTAGTTAAAGACTTAAAGCCTACAGTATTTCTATAAGTATGGTTATAGATCTGGTGACGGCCAAACTCCTCTAGCAAGAATGCTAAGTACATAAAGCTTTGCTCATAGTTAGCATTAGCCATAATAGTCATAGCAATAAGATGATTACTCTTATCAGTACTTTGGAACATGGTTTTAAGACTCTCGTATGATTCTTTATCTATAACATTCTCACCAAGGTGCTTAAGAATTGCTGTTTGGTCATAGCATCTAGAAGTATATACAGGGTCATAGATACAATAATCTTTAACCTGAGATATGTGACCTCTTTGGTCAGCATTTCTATCTCCACCAAAATCATTATAGCTTAAAGTACTTCTACTTGTACCCCACGATGATCTTTGTGTAACACAGTTAGGGTTATGTTTTTGGTAAGGAACATTTAAAGAATTAATGTCAAAGATTACCTTGTTAGAATCAAGCACACTTGCATTCACATATGCTTCAATCTGAGCTATAATTTGGTTAGTATTTATAGCACCATTAAAAGTCTTTAAGAATTTTAATACAGATGTTGTACTACATACATTACCCCACCAGCGATCAATGTTATAGTCATAAGTATCATCGGATACAACAATTGCATCAGCTTTAGCCGCATCTCTAATAATCTTAATACCTTTTTCTTCCAAGAAAGGTCTTACTCTTTCTCTAGGTACATTTACTTTGGGAGCAAAGTATATAGTCTTAATTGAGTTAATATCTAACTCTTTAGTTTTATCTACAATATTAGCTGGTATTTGATGTCCCCAGCCTCTTATAATGTTTCCAGATTCATCTGGCAAGACATATGTCTCTTCTACCTTAAATTGGTCAATATTAGAATGGTGTGTTAGATGCAACACCTTTAGCATTTTCTTCATTTACTTTTGGTTTTTTAGATTCTATGAATTCTTCATAACTCTTTTTCACAAACAGGTCTACAGCAAAGAAGTCTTGGAGTCTACCTAGAGAATCATGTATGTTCTTGGTATCCTGAGTTGCTTGGTGATATAAAATATCAAAGTATATTTCTTCGGTAAGATACCCCGCTGTATAGATTCTATCCAAATCTCTTTTAAAGTCTGAGTTATAGATGTCTCTAAGTGGAAATGTTCTAGAAAGTATCTCCCTATTATTTCGAGTCATGTAGCCGTCTACAGTATAGTAATGATTCTTAATTAACTTATAAATGTTATAGTAAGACTTATTATAGTCAGCATTAAAGAGTAACTCACAAGCAATCTTCTTATCATCCATAGATGCATTAAACATCATGCCTAGGGTATTATACATTTCTTCATCTATAACTAGACGCTCAATAGAATTAAAGATGTTATCCTCATTTACAACAGGGACTTTACCAGAAAGTATTCTATGTAAAACTTCTACAGCTTCTCCACTAATTAACGTATAGTAATCATCAGTACCGTATAAGGTAGACCAAGCGTCTATATTATTATAATACTGACGGCTAAAATACACATCTGCATTGGTATCAGTAGCAGGCTCTAGAAAATCTGGATACCTTGTAGTGAATGCTGCTTTAGCAAAGTCATCTTTCATTTCATACTTATGCAGTCTAGTCTCTAGACTGCCAAGTGCATCAGGAAACTCATGGTTATCCATTCCAGCAAGAATGGTATTTTTATTACCCACAAATAAGTCTGCCCTAGATATATCATGAGTAATCGTAAACCCATGAAACTTACATAACTCTCTGATTTGCACTTGAGTATATATACAATTGGGTAATATATAAACTCTACTCTTTTTTGGTAGAGTAGGCATTAGATCCCCGGCCAAAAGCTTTTTAGCTTTCTCCATATTTTCTTTAGTAAGGCTATATAGCTTGTATATATTCCCTACCTTCTTACCCCTAGCCATGACAACTTGCAACTCCCCCTCAATGAAGGGGAGTTGTGCAAGCATCTCAGGAGTAACATTGTTATTAAGAAGGTTACCTCTCATTATTTTACAGCAATTTTAGCAATTTCTGGATTCATCATAAGCTTAGTGAACTTAGCCTTATTACCATTCACAATACCTTTAATGATTGCATACTTAAGGTCATTGTTAAAGATGTCCTTGTCAGTAATAAAGTTAGTGATGCGATCCAAGATCTTTTGGTCTACAGTATTCTTCTCAGAATAAACTACAGTAAAGTTAATTAGACGGTGTGCAAGTACACTAGCAATGTCTGCACGGTACCCATCATCTGCTACTTTACCCATAGCACTACCCATTTGTCCTTTAACATATTCCCAACTTGCGTTAGTCAACATGTCTTTAGGAGATACCATCTTGTCCAACTTGTTGTGGATGAATGTAGTAAATAGAGTAGCGAACTCGCCACCTACACTACCCTCACCAATCATTTGGATTAGCGGTAAGCTTTCCTCAAAGTTCTCTACACTAGAGATAGAGTTAAAGAAAGTGGTAATACTACGAGCATTAGTCTTTTGTGTTACCGTCTCAGGGTGCATCAACAAGAAGTTAATACAACGAGAGTCAATATCATTTTGCTCTGCCCAACGTGCCCAGCACTCTGCATCAAACTTAAGATAAGTAGTGATGAAACGAGTCTTTTGAGCAACGTCAATACTAGTAACATTATAGTCACCATTATCTGGGTTAGTAGTCAAGATGATGTGCCAGTCCTTTGGTAGCTTCCAAGAGATATAAGTTTGGCGGTCAATCAACTCCATACACGCCTGCAAGAATCTGCTATCTGCACGAGTATAGTCATCGAGAATTAAGATACCACCTTCTTCTTTACCTTGAATCCACTCTGGAGTAGCATGCGTCATGCGCTTCTCTCCACTAGGTACATACTTGTTTTGAATATACATTGGCATTACATTCTCAGGTACCCACTTAGATACCTTAGCGCCATCTTCTGCAGTTTTAACTACTTCAAATTCCTTAACTGGAAAACCAGTCAAGTCACCAATCTCCTCGATCTGAGAAAGATTAATCTTAACTACATTAAGACCTAGGTCTTGACCTATCTCCAATATAGTACTTGTCTTACCGATACCGGCCTCACCCTCTACAGCAATTGCTACAGGGATTTTACCGTTCTCTTGAAGATAGCGGTTGTTATTTACAATGTGATTTACAAATGTTTTTAACTCGTCTGTGTTAAGATTTACTTGATTGCTCATTTTCTTTTACTTATTAATTTAACTTGATCTTTGGTCCTGGTAATCCTTCATTCATCTCTGATCTAGAAGAAATTACCCACAACATTTTACCTCTTGGCTTTACATTACAATAGCATTCACCATCAGTTAGATATACCATACAACTATAGTTTCTAACATGTTGGTTATAATACTCAATTACGGGATCAAACTCGGTCCCACCTCTACCAAAAATTTCTACAGTATCACCGGCGCTATACTTCTTAACGCTGTTAATCTGTGTATCACATTGTACAACAGTAATTTCAGCACCGGTCTTATTAATGTGGTCTATTTCATGGAAGAACTCACGAAGCTCATCATCTGATACTGAACCACTAGTATCTATGGCAACAAGAATATGTTTTCTTGGTTTAATCTTTAAACCTGCCATCTCTTCAAAACGCTTATTGTGTTTTCTTCTAAGCTTTTTGGTATACACTTTCTGGGAACCCCCAGCAAATCTTCTAAGATAACCACGCCAGTCAAACTTTGGCGGCTCCTTACTATTAATCTTATCAAGCAATCCTTGCATCTCTCCAGGTACAGTACCACGACCTTTAACTTGTTGTGCTACTTCCTTAAGGATATGCTCTAATTGCTTTTCCATAAGCTTCTTTTCAGCTTCAGGCATGTCTTCAAAGTCTTGCCATGTGCTATGATCAGGAACTGGGTCACCATCTTCATCGTGACTATCTCCTTTAGCCATAGCTTCTAGAATCTTTTGAAGTTTGCTTTTACCACCACCTTGTTGCTCTTGCTTATCTCTTTCTTTAGATAGAATATCATAATACTCTCTACAACCAGCTTTAACAGGTAAGTTGTATTGTTTAAATGCATCACTATCTATAGTACAACCACCTTCAGGAAGATACTGTGGATCTATGTACTGATTAATCTCCAAGTCCATAGCTATGTTAGCTAGGCGCTTATCTGCAAAGTTATCATGCATAGTTAAATGGAAGAATGCAATGTGCAAAAGCTCATGCTTTAGTAGACCAAGCTTGTGGTCAGAGCTCAGGCTATTCCAGAAATCTTCATTTATCGTTAGCTGATAATTAATATTGTTCTTACTCACACCTGCGGTAGGAACTCTCTTTTGCCATACCTTGTTTAGACCAATGAGAAAGAGCCCATAGAAGGGCTCCTTTAGCATTAGTTCTTTACCGGTCTTGGCTAGGCTTTCATGTTTATCCATGTTTAGGCACTAGATTAATTTTATAATTATTGATAAAGGCAAACCCTGCATCATTTAATCTGCTAGTTAAATCATGTGAGAATCTGCTAAGGCAGAATCCTAGATGTAACGGGTCCTCATTAGGTGCAGAAAAATACTTTATTATGTTATCCCAATCTACATGCGTATAACCCAAGTCTACTTCAAAGTATAACTTAAGATCTTCTATTACTTTTTCATCAAAGAATTGCTTACGCGTATTACCAGAAGGTAACTCTTTATACAATAAGATTAAATATACAAGGTTCTCTTTAACATCCAGATTAGATATCAAAGCCTTTGCAATAGTATGATTCTCATTATCAGATGAGTTAATCATGTCTAGCAAATTAAAATAGTTTTGTTCCGTAAGTTTATGTACTTCAGTCATTTATCTTTTGAGTTTTTAACATCCACATAGGTGGCTTGTCTAAATTAGTAATCCACTCCTTTGCACTTGGTATATAACCATTGCAATCTTCTTTTACATGTTGCTCACCTATATATCTTACCATAACCTTTTTACCGGCTGAGTTAGTAATATAGATACCAAATATTTCTTCACATTGGAAGATACCTTCACTATGATGTCTGAATAATCTGTGGCGACTATCTCCTAGCCATCCTTTAGTTTCATCAAACCACTCATGAATAGGTAAGTAATCTCCAATCTCCCCGCCCCATTTCTTAATGGAGCTACGGGCATGGTCATATGGATGGGCCATTAGAATTCTATGTTCTCTAAAGATACCAATTCATCTGCCTCGGTAACACTTCTAACATAACCATCAATGGTAATATTGTCTGTATCAGGTGTTATGATAACGGTACCATATCCACCATCATTATTATACCAGTCCCAGTTATAGTGGTTATTTAATATATGATAACCTAAATCTTCACATAGTCCACGTAAATCTTCAGCTACGTCATCTATAGTTTCCCACTTTTCTCTATAAAATTCTACATCTTCTATGGATCCAGAATCTCCAGAGCCATCATATCTTATTTCTACACGCTGAATATCTAAGTCTCTTAGACGAGACATTAGCGCTGCTATTTTAGTACTTGCCATGTTACTTTTGTTTATAAAACCTACCTAAGATATTAGCGTTTAACCAGAAATCTTTTTCTAGTACCTCGCACATAAATTGGTATTTAACCTCTTGATAAGAGAGCTCTGTCTTAGAGTAGCATATCTTTAGGATGGTTCTCCTAATAGCTGCTCCAGCTTTATGAGCTGCCTTAAGTGTTTCATTACTACTATAGTAGTTTTGATATACAGTTTTTCTTACACGCTTGTAAGTCTTCTTGCGTTTGTCAGTAGGCATAGCCTTCTTAGAAAGCTTTGTCTTAACATCCGCAAAGAAGTTCTTCTTGCCAATGTAGGATTTGCGTTCACCATCTATGATAACATCCATTTGGTATACAAATCCTACAGCACCATCAGGAATCATGTCCTCGGTGAATTCTTTTAATTGGTAGATCCAGCTCATACTTATATACCTAAGTTACTTTCTGCAAGTTCTTTAATTGTAACATTAACATTGCGATGTGTATCTCCTTCATCATAACCCTGAACATCAGCTAACACTGTAAGGATTACCTTATCAGCTTGGTCAGGTAGACAATACTTTCCAACTATCTCACGAAGACGTTCATGTCTAGTTAAAGGGCGACAAGTTTCTTCTACTTCCATTTCATATGAAATTCCCATAATTTTATTTTTTTAATGCTTCTTTTAATAAAGGAAATAATTCTTCATGTACCTTTTGAATACCAAAATCACGTACAGAATCGGATAAGTCTTTAGACATAGGTAGAATAACTTTATTTATCCCATATAGTTTTTTATACTTATCTGCAGATCTTATACCCGCTTCATCATAATCAAATAGAGTACATATTGCCTTATAACGATCTTTATACATTGCAATTGACCCGCTAGGAATCATTGTATTTTCGCTATCCGGCGCTACAAATTCAGCATTATAGCCAAACTTGCTTAATGCCATAATATCTTTAAGAGAGCTGCAGATTATAAGATTAGGTTTATCAAATTTTAATTGATCAGTACCCTGGATATAACCATTAACCTTTATAAACTTGTTCTCTTTATTTTTTGGCTGATAAATTTTATACAACTCGCCGCTACTTCTAAAGTAACCATAGAAATATGCACTTTTCATAGTAACATCTGGAGCATTCTCTTTCTCCATAATATAAGACTCAATAGGTCTTACATCATAATGGTTAAGAGTATTAGAATCAATCTTAAATTGCGTCCAATATTCTGCGTCTAGATTAGTCCATTTTCTTTCTTGATAGCTAGTTACCTCATAGCGACCCTCAGGTTCAATAAACCTTTCATCATCTAATCCAATAGTTTTGTTGTACTCCTCAAGCATAATTGTTGCAGCCTGCATAGCATCGCAATTATAAACAAGTTTTACAAACTCAATATGATTACCCCCATTATCTGTAGAGAAATCTTTGAAGCAATATTTATTGCCTCTTACATATATACAAAAGCTAGGATTAGTCTCCGCTGGATTAAAAGGAGATTTAATCTTGATATTTTGACCAACAAGTTTAGTATCTAATTTGCAAAAATGTTCAAACACCCAATAAGATGGAATGCTATTAGCAGTTGTAGCTTGTAATTTTGTACTAATCATGTTAAATGTATTAAGAATAAAAAGGGGAGCATTACACTCCCCTCTATATTCAATTGATATTATAGTTCAAAGTCACCTGTAGCTTTTGGAGCTGCAGGCTGATCATCACCAAATGAGCTTACGCTTTCAACTTTACGTTTCTTAACGTGGATTTGCTCATCAAAAGTTACAACTTTACTAGAATTTTCTTCAATACTAGCAGACTCAAATGGTACTTGACCACGAGAATACTTAGGCAAGAATAAATCATAGTTAGTATAACCTTCTTTATTCACATACTCTTTACCCGCAACACACATGCGAATTTCTTTACCTGCGAATGGCTTATCATTGTTGAAAGCCTCAAATAAAGATTCAATAGTTTCATGCTTGTTATCTTGCTGCACAAACCATTCAAGAGATTTAGTTTCCTTACAAAAAGATTGCAAGAAACGTAGAAGCTCTTTATCACGACTTACCTCAATACCACTTTTAGTAGTACCATCAGCATAAGGATACTCACTTGCACGAATGCGACCTACTTGACCTAAATGGCGTCCCAAAGATTGGTTGTCTTTGTTAATCCAAAAGCCTTCAAAGTCATCGCCCATTGCTGGACCTTCAACGTTAAGAATAATATCATAACCACCTTCTTTAAAGCGAGCTGGTTCTAGCTTAATGTTCAACACTGTACATGTTTCATTACCTGGTTGAATTACTTTAGGTACACTGGATCCACCAGTTGTACTTACTACATCTTTTGTACTTATCATTTTACTTAGGGTTAATCGATATAAATTTTACTCCAATCTACGTTAATTACGTTTTCATCTGTTAATTCAGATACTACAAACTCTTGATTTCTCAAGTGCTCAGGTCTTGCACCGCAGGCAATTTCATCAGAAGTTTTAAAACTTAAGATATTAGTTTTGCCTTTTCGGTATAGATAACCTATAGCATCAGAATTAGAACAAGATATTCTCTTTAGTTTACCGGTTAAATCCAAGTCTAAAGAGTTAAACTCGGAACCGTTTTTCTCAAGAAGGGTATCTTTTACGTGTCCTACCAATATTGTTCTAGGAGCCCAGGTCTTGATATAATCAACAACCTTTGTAAAAGCTTCTCTAAGATATGGATAACCAGCACCGTTTGGTAAACTAAGAATAGTACCATATTGTGCCTTACCTGATGTGAACCAGTTTTTACCCATAGGTGTTCTAGAATAAAGTTCTTCGGCATAAGGAACACACATCTCCTCTAACGCTGTAATAGTATCTACAGCAACGTATTGATATGGGTTACCAGCATCTTTAATAGCTTTACCAATATGCTTGATTTCTTCAACTGAACTTGCTTTAATCTTAATAGCGTCAATATAATCGGCACCATTTTCTAAATCCAGAATAAGGCAATTCTCTAAGTTGGCAAACAAGGTTGTTTTACCAGTCTTAGGCTTTGAAAAGATAATCAAGTTACTTGGGCTTTGAGATACAGCCTTAACTTTTTCTAACGGCAATTTAATTTCCATGTTATTTTAATAAATCATTCAACCATTTCTTGTTACTAACAGGCTTCTTTAATAGTAATGCGGCCAAATCACGAATTGTTAATTGGTCAAATGGTGCGTCACTATTAGGATCTAAAATCTCATCAAAGTCCATAGTTAATGGAGCTGCAGGAGATTTACCTTTAGTAGAAATAGCTTTTTTGCTTTCTTTACCAGGAACGTTAACTTTAACTAATTCAGCAGCTGGAATAAGATATCTTACTTGACCATTAGCCATAGGCTCGGTGGTATCATATTCTTCTAACCAGTGTGGATTATAACGCCAAACATACAAGGTGCGATTAATATCTTCAGGATCTTTGGCTTGGCTTACAGCTTCAGTATAAACATCTTGTTCTTTACGAAGCTCGCCGACAAACATGCTGAAATGCATTTCATCTTTACCTTGTGGGCGATAAATTAACTTAGGGATGTAAAGTGCATCTGGAATACCTAGCGCATCAAAAGTTGGTTGATGATACTGTCTAAGGTCTTGAAGCTTATCCTTTACATTGTCTGCTTTTGGTGTTGTACTTATTGACATGTTACTTAGAATTTAATTTTTCTTTCTTGTTGCGGCGGAGTAGCAATTTCAACTATCTTCATTTTTTCAAACTCGGCTTTAAAGAAACTCATTCTAGCATCGCCATTACGGCACTTGATAAAATGCATTACAAGAATCTTATCATCCTCGATAATAAATCTATCGGGACCATATAAGCGTATCTTTTGTTTCCCAGGCCTGTTGATTCCTACTAATGTGTCGGCATGCTGTAATAAAGCGTCAGCTCCAAATAGGTCAGACTCTAGTATGTAATTACCATACTTACCATCTTCACTACGCTCAGGATTATCAATATTCCTATTAAGCTGACTTAAGATAATAAACGCTATTGGATACTTACGTTTAAGTTCCGTTAGCGCCTCACCTAAATTATACAACGTGTCATATTTGTCTTTCTCAAAGGGTGCCTTCTTGAGTAAGAGCGAGTGGTCTAGCGTTACAATTGTTTTTGTAAATACTTTTTCCCCATTTTCATCAGATTCAGCATAGTATTCCATGTAGTCCTTAATGATTTCTTTGAACTCATTAACTGTACAAGGATCCTCTACGATATCTATAGGGTATTGTACTCTTTCTTTTGCGTAATCATAACACTTTTGAAGATCATCATCGGTAATTGTCCCTGCAGCACTGCATAAGTACTTATAGGGTTTACCAAGTACGCTGGAGTATTCACGGATAGCCGAAGTACGTGCTATCATCTCAAACTGAAATTCCAGTACTCTAAAGTTTTCGCCTTTATTCAAGACAAAAGCTTCACGTACTATTTGATCTTTAATAAGAGTTTTCCCACTTGCCGGTCTTCCGCCTATAACCGTCATTGAGTTCCACTCTAAACCACTTGTTGTTGCGTCATTAAACTTATCCCAGGGTGTCTTTAAGCTTTTGATTTGGCCTTGTTGACGTCCCTTCATGTACTTCAAAGAGTCAAGAAATCCTTCCCGCTGGCTATTCCAGCTTGTATTTTTTTTCTTTGTTGTCATTTATTGAGGATAAAAAACCCCGTACCTATTCGGCACGAGGTATCTGTAATTTTTGTACTACGAATTTATAAAAATAACTTAGGAAAAGCAAGAGTAATTCTATAAGAAAGTACTGCCACAGAGCTATTTCTATAATTAATGTGTTGGTTATAAACCAACTAAGTACTGAAAAAAAGATACTAACAATTAAAGATAATGCCTTTTCTTTTGTGAAAAAATTTATAATCATACTACGTTATCACTGAAATGAGGAGTTTCTGGCTCATCATCTCCATTAATAATTATATCACAGTAGTTAGCAAGCTCAGAATCCCAGGACTTATCTGTATTTTGCTTGCGTATGAAGTACTGTGAATTTTTCATATACATATAATTAGTCTTTTCATACGTCTCTACATAATAAAATGTAGCACGTAAGATAGTATCCCAATCATACGTATAATTTTTAAAGAACCATTTATAAGCATCTTCTATATTCTTTTTGTTTACTCTAGCAGCTTTACCGCTAGGTAGTTTACCTTTAGGAAATATAGAAATATACTTATCAATATTATCTGATGCATCATCTGGTAAAGCACTTACAACTTTAGAGTTAAATCTTACAATTTCTAAACCTTTAGAAGTTAGTTTACCCTCTTCATCAATATACCCTTGTTGAGTAACAGTTCTTATTTCCAAAGGTACTTTGATATTTTGAGGTGCTGTACCATTATAAATGGACCACAATAAATAATAACTATTAGGCGACAAACCCTTAGTTATTAAGAAGTCAAATAGTTCTTTCATAGCTTGTCTATAGACTCTAAAGATACGAATGATTTTGAATAATTTCTTTCTTGCATCTTAGCCATTAGGTTACTCCATATAGGTAATACACTTTTATCCTTGATTTCTAGTGCAATACGAGTTTTTTTAGCACCATGCAACATAGTAGCATGATGTGTAACTTTCTCTTTATGCATGTCATTAAGAACTCTTACCATATGAGAATAACTTAAACCAAGTTCATTACCAATCAGATAACAACATTGTCTTATAATAATAATTTGTTGCTTGCGGATTTTCATATTATCGGTAAAAGGTTTATCATCAGGATAAAGCTCTTCAGCTAAATCAACTATAATTTTAAAATCATCTATACCAGGTACAATAGCATGTGTATCACCTATGTATTTATCATAATCATTTAAATCTTTTTGTATACTCGTAAAGAACTTACTAATAACCATGTTAAGGTCATAGTTTAGCTGGGCCAAATCTTGCCTGATATTGTTCCTCAGCTTCACGACGTCTCTCTCTGCCATATTCTACATAATCTATTGGTTCTAAATGATAAAACTTACCAGTGTTTGTACACTTGGCCATATCTTGCGCAATATACTTAGCTCTTTCAAGCTCAATACCATGCTCGGATAATGCATCAAATAGACACTTGTTCTTAATATTAGTTTCTTCTATTTCAAATTGCACCTCGCCAAAGTTTGGGTCAAGTACAATCTTAATCTTAATTCTACCAGGATATGGGTTTTTCTCCTTTTTCATCTAAGTAGTTGTTTATTTTATTCCACATATCATTACAATCCCACTTACTTCCGTTATATGCAGCACTAGCAGGATGCGATACCATAATCTTGTGATTACTATCTGGTACCATATCAGCAAATTCTTGTGCTTTCTTACCTAAGAATACATATACTAAACCATCTTTATGATGAGTCAATATATCTAGGAGATAGGCCATAAACGGTTGCCATAATTCTTGGTGCGTACCTGGTTTGCCAATAGTTGTAGTTAATGCTGAGTTTAACATAAGTACACCCTGCTCCACCCAAGGGGACAAATCAGGACTTCCTACATATTCCGCATCAACAGTATCCTTAATTGAACTATGCATATACTGTAATGATTTCTCAATCTTACCTGTATTGCCACAACTAAACGCAATACCATCCGCAACACCTAATTGTGGATAGGGATCTTGTCCTATAATAACTACTCTAACATTATCTATAGAACATTTTTCCAAAGCGGTAAATAGACTTTTAACAGGAGGAGTAAAGCGTTTACCTTGCTCAACTTCTTTCACTAATTTTTCTAAGATATCATCCATATCAGATGATAATAAAAAAGTGCGAAGTTTATTCCATCCTTTGTCTCTTACCTTATCATAAAGTTTTTGACTAATTTCTTGTATGTTAACTTCTTGAGTCATAAGTTTGTTACAAATAAAATTGTTATGTCTGAAAAGAAAACCCAAAAGGTAAAAATCATTGATAAAAGTAAAGTTATCAAAGCTGAAATACCCGGTATTTTCTATTATAGATTTAATAAAATGCTCGGTGAACACTTTGAATACAAAGATAAAGAGCACTTTAAACAAATCATGGAGGATATAAAAGAAGGCAAGCAGGAAACCCCGCTAGCCTATCATATATATACCGTCATGGCATTCCAAATCTTCCTAGAAGACCTTGCTGAAGAACAAGGTCTAATGGAAGAAATTGAAATTGATATTGAAACTGGAGAACGTGTTAATATAGAGAAAAACCCACAAGCTCCCCAATCTCAATCGACGCCTGAATAGCCATAGATAACTCTTCTTTATCACATTCCGAAAATGACTTACAGTTAGTGTCAGTGCAAAGTCCTGCACGTAACTTAACTTGAAGCTTCATATCTTCAAATGAGTCTCCAGTATAATTAGCAAGTTCACGAATATGCTTATGTACTTTGCTAATTTGAGCATAGCTAGCATCTTCAGTTTGAACTTCATAGGTGATAATAACTCTTTCACCATCTTGCAATCCTTTAATAAATAAGCCAAGCTTAGCAGATCCCAAAGGATCTATCTCTAAGTTCTTATTTACTACTTTTGCGCGTATACTTACGGGTAGTTGGTTTGCCATCTTGTTTAGTTTTATTTTTACTTCCTTTAGGTCTTCCAGGTCCACGCTTAGCAAGCTTATTCTTAGCTTTAGCTAACATAAGGTTTCTATATGAACTGCTTAATTCCATATACTTATCTAATAAGTTCATATAAGAATTATCTCCCGCAGCTACTTCTTCTTTAAGATTCTTAATTTTATTATTTCCAATAAGCAATCCTACACAGATACCGCCAACTAAACCAGCACCTGTTAATACAACAACATCAATTAGTGTTACCATTTCTTTTTTCTTTTAAATAATTTTCTATTAATTCAATACTTTCTTGCATTTCCTCATAATCCATATCGGTTATAAGGGCTGCAAATTTACTTAATCTATTAGACATCTCTACCATGTCTATTTGGTCAGGTATATCCCAGAATGATTTCAGTAATGGACCGTGTTCTTTAATCACGATATCATTAAAGTTATTTAAAACATTCTTGGTCTTATGCCTATTAAACCACTTAATATGAGTAGTCTCATCTGCTGCAAACACAGCCATCTGTAACCACACTACAAGATTAGCAATCTTGACTCTATCCAAATGTTCTTCTGTTAATTGCATAAATGTAATTTAGCTACTCCTTCTTCTACTGTAATATACTCTATTTTAAGACCTTGCCAGTCATATAGAAAATCTCCCATATCAGTACCACTCATGTCTTCACCATGCCACTCTGCTTGTGCAGTAATATATGGTCCACCACTAGGGTCTATCATAGAGAACTTATAGTTAGGTATCTCTGTTTCACCAGGCCAACCACCTACACGGTAGTGCTCACTGAATCCAGTCATCTCTATTACATTGTCTTTCTTCTCAAAGGTGATCACATCACCATACCTGTTTCTATACTGTGTCTTCATACTAAAAAATATAACGTATTGTACACCAAGGTATCAGTATATCATGCAGTGCTTTAAACTGATTAATATACTCTCTCTTTAGCACATGCTTGTACCTAATATTCTTCTCACCATTACCAGATATCTTATCTTCCTGAATCTCAGGAGTCCATAGCATATCCTCGCCGGAGATATTATTCAATAAGTTATAAGTATGCTTCTTCTCATTATGAGTAAGGAATATAACCTCACACTTTACCTTATCCTTATTTGTGACATGCTCATCTACAAGCATAAACAAATCTCGGTAATCATCTAGCCAAGTATCTGTTACTACAACAGGACTAAAGTTAATGTGAACTTCATAACCCATATCTATAAACCTATCTATAGCCTCAATCCTTTCTATAATAGAACTGGTCTCGGGCTCTAGCACATCCGAATACTTCTGTGGCATAAGACTAAATCTAATTCTAATACCATGAAAAACATTAGGTAAATCATAGTTTACATACTTAGTAGCAAACGAGAATTTAAGATATGTTCTACCATATACAGTTTTAAAAATATGGTCTATGTCATAGTACTTAGCATGTAAAGCAAGATCTTCATTGCTACCTATATCATACGTTATATCATGATCATCAGTTTGGTTAGGCTTATTCTTATTATACCAAGGCGAGTAAACTATATCGGAGTAATGCTCAGTTATAGCATGTAATACATCATTTACATTATCTGCCACCTGTAATCCCGTAGGACGGTGGCGTTTCATATAACAGTAACTACAGTTATAAAGACAACCGTGGCCGAAACTTGGAGCTATAAAGTCCGTGCTTCGGCCAGATTCAGTAATCTTTAATTGCTTTCTAGTTACTTTCTTGATTAGACTTTTCTCTTTCAAGCTCACGTATTTTACGGTTAACTAGATCAATACAATCATCTATACCCTTGTATGGGTTAAGATAGGGAACTGTTTTATTATTACGCAGATTATCCATCTGCACTGTTAGTTCCTTTAATGTATTTACCAAGTTATGCATACCGCAGCCTCGTTAACTAGAAAGTATAAGCTACCATCAATGTCAATGATCTCAGAGTTAGCTAACGCGTTTCCTACATATACTAAATCTCCTGGTTGTACATTAGTACATTCAGATCCAGTAGCATGTACTTTAAGCTTAGTCCAGCTCTTCATCCACTCTTGTTCCATAGCAGCTTCAGATTCTGCTGTTAAAAATACCTGAGACTCAGGTTTAATAGGCTTCTCAATGAGAATTCTTTTTCCGTGCAATTTCATAATTGGTTTTTTAGTTTAACAAATATACTACATTTATTTTAATTCCTCATCCGTAGGATCTGTAGTTGTACCTATAGTACTAGGATCTACATATACAGTATCTTTAGGAATAGCTACCGCTTTAAACATTTGGTAGTCCTCTCTCTCAAGAGGTCTGTCTTTCCATGCTAGATACATTGCTATAGTACCTGCACAATCTAGCAATAATAAAAAGGCTATAGCCCATAGGATATACTTACTCATCTTGACCTCCGTAAGTTTCGTTGTGAACTTGCTTAAATGTTCCTTCTCCCGTTAATTGATACTGTCTACCACAATTGAAGAAATATTCATTCTGCTCCTTCTCCATTTGCTTGGCTTGTTCTATTATCTCATTACAATTCAAATCTGTAATTCCTTTAATATAACTTGCTAACCATTCAACCGCAATTTGTTTCTTTTCCATAGTTATTCAGTTTTTATTTCTTCAAAAAATCTTAATGTACTACAGTTAGGACATTCTAACTTAATAAGTCTAGATAACCTAACAGCTACCCATTGATGCCCGCAGCAATCACATTTAACTAGTGATGCATTGTACTTCTTGTCCATGTTAATCAGACTCTTGCTCTAGTTCAGGACGGTTGACCTTAAGGCCATACATCAGGTTAAACATGGATGCTGAAGTTTGAGCATGCCTAATGGTCATACTTCTGTGTTTACGGAAATACTTTATCATATGCTCCATCCACTTTTCTTCTTGCTCAGGAGTCATGGTCCATTCATAGTACCATTGGTCCTTACGGCCCTTAATGTCCTCAAAGGTTACATCGTGGCCGGCTATGAGAAACATAACATCTATTAGTTCTTTGATGATATCCTCATCAGTTAGTCTTTTACTTTTCATCTTTTACAAATATTGGTATAACAGGTTCTATAGGATCATTCTTAGGTTGAAGTAAACTACATACCTTACCCACAAAAAAATCCAAATGATTCTCTTTTGTGTAGATAACAATTGCCTTAAACTCTAAAAAGTTTAATTCATCTTTGCTAATATCCTCGTTAAGATAAAGCACGCTATCTCCTACTTTTACATAATCTCCTACTTTCATGGGTCTTCTATTTCACAGGTTAAATCTAGTTCACCAAATATACCAGCTATAACTTCCAGGTCTTTACGAGGACCATACTTGGCTATAGCTTTACCATCATTATGAACTTTCATAGTGATTTCAGCTGCCTTAGCACTAGATACTTGACAATATACAATCAAAGCCATAATAACTTTATCAAAGCTATTGTGGTCATCGTTGAACAAGATGAGCTTGCTGTCCTCCATAAAGGACAGGTCAAGCTTTACATCTTCAAGTTCAACAGTTTTAGTCTCGCCAATTACACCAGTCATCGTCATCATCTGCTTGTTCTTCTTTAAAACAATCACGGCATATGTCTGCTTCTTCAAGCATTGCCTCAAAATGCTCATCAACATCGGACTCATCAGGTGCTGACTCATAAGCCATACCTCTAATAATATCCCGATCACAATTCCTACATAAATCACTTACTTGATTCCAAGGTGCATTAACATCTTGTTCTGCACCAACGGGTAAATTACTGTTCATTTGCTTTAATCCATTTAATTTTTGAATCATCATACTGCTCTAAAGCATTCTGCACCCATGTAGTATCTACAGTATCATCATAACATAATATGTGAACAACTGCTTTTTCATTAGGGTTTAATCTTAACAATCTACCAAGTCTTTGTGCTGACTTACGCTCATTACCATACGCATGCATGATAATACCTTGTTTAAGATTTGGTATGTTTACACCCTCATTAAGCTGTAATACACAACTCAATTTGGTTATATCACCATCCTTAAATAGTTTAAGATTTTCTTCAGATGCTTTATTAGCGCTGTGATAACTATGGGTACACATTCTATCTGCTTGTTCTTGCGTATTAGCAAACAAAATTACTTTATCAGTTATCTTATTGAATAACTTTAGAGCATAACGTTCTTTGCTAGGATAACCCATCATAGATTTCATACGCATTACTCTAAGTATTTGCTCTTCTTTGAAACCATTAGCATTCATTAGTTTCTCCGTCCAGTAGTTATAGTTCTTTAACTCTGAAGATGGAAAATAACCTTTTTTAGTTTTTTGTTTATAAGTTAAACTTCTATCTAAATCTAATAAATGTATAATAATTTCATAATCATTTAGAATACCATGTTCCACTGCCTCATCGGTAATGTAACGGTATTTAATAGGGCAATACTTGGCCACCATTTGTCCCTTCTCGGACTTTGCAATCCGCGGAGGTGTACCAGTAAGACCCACAATAGTACCTTTGTACTGAGATAGCCAAGGTTCATGTGATTCTAATAAGTTATGGCACTCGTCCAAGTACACGACATCATAATCCAAATCTTGTTTTCCTATAGATAAATAAGTGGTAAACTTGATGTGTGGTGTAAGATACTCCATATCAAATTTCTTTGCTTCTTCAAGCCAAGATTTAAATATAGATTTCTTTGGAGCAACTACTAATACTTTTAACTCTTCATAATAGTGACCAGCAATATGCTGTAGACCTATGAGAGTTTTACCAACTCCCATAGATACAGCAATACCAGCACGTTTATTAGAATTTAGAGTATCAAGAGCTTGCTTTTGAATTTCTTCTCTATTCATACTCTTCTATTCTATAAAAATAAGCTAAGTCCGCATAATAAATATAACAGAAGAACTTTCCGTTAATAGATACAAGTTTTAAACTACACGCTACATCATTACCATCTAAAGCAGACCATTGTTTACTGTAATTGTCAACATCTACCATATCACCTATAATGCGATATGTTTGTGGTGTTTCCGTATATATATTTAAAACCTTATCCATTATAGCAATAGGTATATCTACAGCAACAGACTCAGCCCAATTAAATGAACTGCCTTCGCTATGGTTATATCTTACTGCATGTGCATAATGAATATTTCCCTGTGCTTTTAAACACAAAGAAGCAACTATAAAAAATAAACTAAAAATTACTTTTCTCATACTTTCTTAATATAAAAGTGTTGTGGGTAATCAGGCCCTACATATAAGAGCAATAGCTCACAGATATAATGTAGACCTAATGTACTATTAGCATACATAGCGCCCGGCAATCCTTTCTTGATACTCTCAAGTGTAAACCTCTCGCTATTTTCCAATGGTACAGCAGATATCTCAAAGGTTAATACCTTATCATCTGTATCATTATATACCTTACGAATAAGCTCACTTAACTCATGAGGTAATATAAGATCACTACTGTCTCCTCTCCATGTAGGTTCTACTAGTCTTAGGTTATCAAACCCATCTAGTACTTCAAATTTTATAATCATGATTCTCTTGATTTACTAAAGTCTAATAACTTTGCTTCTTTTGGGTGCTCTTCTATCCAAGAGTGGCAGGTTCTACACACTGCTAAAAACTCGGTATCATCTAGGAATAGCGTACCAGTCCTGCCTTTTTTGTGATGGATGTCCGTTGCGTTGATTGCACAACCGGGTAAGTGTGCTTCACAATGAGGCTTTCTTTTTAAGAATTGTTCTCTTAGGATAGTATATGCAGCGTTAAGTTTAACAATCTTGGAAGATTGAAGGCGCATAGGTTTCTTTGCTGTTGGTTTTTTAGTACTAGATAAACCCTTAAATTGTTTACTCCAGCATTGCTTACAAAACTTTTGCTTACCTTCTTTCTTCCAGATTGTTGTTACTTCACTGCACCCATCACATTTCTTCAGCTTGGGTTGTAACATTAGAATTTTGCATAATGATTATTGAATCACCACCATAAGTAAGGGCAATATGACTACCCTCTCCTACATGTGTAATAATATTATCTTGCTTGGTTAGTTGCTTTAACATAACCTCTTCAGCCTCCGTTTCAGGAGTGAGAACAAGTCTTGTAGACCCGTTCATTATAAATGTTGTTTTCATAGATTAAATCTTGGCTTTTTCAAAGCAGCCTTTGACATCAGCGTATAGATCTTTATCCGCTTCTTCAATCATATCTACTATATCTTCAAGTTTCCTATTGATATTAGTAGCAAGTATAAAATGTTCAGATTCCTGTATCTTTATGATATCCTCATCAGTAAGAGGTTGAGTAATACGGATTTGACCAAAGTCAAGAACGTTTAAAACATCTTCTATTGACTTATACTCAAATATATCCTCATAGGTATCTAACCATTTTCTATTGCTAAAGTAGATAAATAGAATTTCACGGTTATCTAAATCACTGAGTCTCATGCCGTTTATTTTAGTTGATAAAAATTATAAGGTAACACCTTTTCATCTATCAATTTGTTAATTACTTCCTTCTTACTAACACCTAGAGATTTAAATTCTAGATTGCTAATATACGTAGGGTCAATATCATTAACAAATTTTTCAGAATATTCTTTAACAAAGCTACTATTCCAAAAGAGGTTACCTAATAGGTCTGCTGTCCATTGATTAGTAAGCTGATGCTTCCAAATATTTAAAACGTTTTGCGCGCGACTATGCACCTTTTGGATACGCTTTTTCTTATCCCAATGCATCTTCGCCAATTCTTCTTCGGAGTATACACTTAATCCGAATAATACACGCTTATACAGAAAATTCTGCTGTGCGTTAAACTCGTCTTTTTCATAGACCACCTGCTGTTTACGGCCAGGATTACCGTACAACTGGTAAGACTGCATCTTACCTTTGTAAACTACCTTTTGTGCAAAAGTGTACTTGTTATTCATATTTATTTGAGTTGGTTTTTATACAAAAAGAGGGTAAACTTACCCTCTCTATAAACTAAAATTGTCTGCTTCTGCTAACTTAGCAGCCGCCATAGCACTACGAATTTCTTCCAAATTATCATGCTGTACTAAGACATCAACGTCATTAGCAGTAGGATCATAAAAACACTTACGATAAATTGGTTGACCATTAATGCTACAAACAACATCGCTGTCACCTGCTACTTTAAGGTCTTTATCAGAATTCTCTGGGGAAAAAGGCTCAACACTTTCTTTAATCACAATGTGACCATTAAGTTCTTGACCTGCTTTCCAATCTAATTGCTTAAGCGTCTCAACATCAGCTTGGACAAGTGCGGATAATTCTTTCATATTTACCCAGCCCTTCCTATTAATAACTAAACGCTTTTGTGATACACGAATGTATCCATATACTGGGTTATTCTTACTCAAAGAAATAACCGAGCCGTCCTCATTAGAGGATACTATAACACGATAACTCATAAATAATTGGTTTTTAGTCTTCTAAATTGTCAAAGTCTATAGCATCATCTGCTATATCAGGAAACTCATCAGGGAAGAACTCTTGATAATAATTTTCTTGTTCTTCCTCATCTTGAAAGTCTTCCTCATCATCTTGTTGCGTTTTTATAGAAGCACCATGCCAAGAATTAGATAAATGTTCACCAGCATTACAGGCGACGAGTTCTCTAATATCCCTATCTGTAAGATTAAGAATATCATTAACGTCAAGCCATATTGTTTTCCCGTTTGGGAGCTGGTAATACATATATATCAAAGGTAAAACTGCTTACTATAAATTGCTTTAATATACAATAATTACTAGAAAAAAATCGGCATTATATAGCTAAAGCTGCAATAGCTGTTATAATAGCAACTGTTGCCATAGCTAATGCAAGCGTCATTTTTTCATTTAGTTTCTTTGCTTGTCTCATAACATCTTCATGTTTTACTTGCGTTTCTTTCTTAAAACGCTCAAAGTTACCCATAAACACGGGCCTTTTATCTTGTTCACTCATTATCGTTTCTTTAAGATTGTAAAATAAAAGCAGGGGATTACTCCCCCACTTTTTAAAATTATATCCATACCATTTCAGGTGGTGATGCTAACTCATTAGATTTATAGTTATCCTTAAACCACTGTTGTACATCAGGTCTTGCTACCCACTCATCCACATAATCACGGTAACAGCGGTCTATAGCACCATTAAACTTACCATACATTTGGTTAACTACAAACTCACCCTTGTCCCAATACTTGTTAATACCAACGGTAGCACGTACATCACGGTCAGTAAACTTAAATACAAAGTATCCCTTGTTCTCTACTGAATCCGCATAGTTAGTAAATACACAATGAGACATAGTTCTACCTTCTATATAAAGGTCTTTACTATTTGTGATAAGTTCAAGAGAACCATTAGCCGGTAACTCATTAATGTAGTTATAGTCCTTTTGCTCAACATACTCCTGCTCTATATCCATAATCTCCTTGGTCCATTCAATATGAACTTCGGCTATACGAGATTTAGACCACTTGAAATCTATCTTGCGATTAAGCATTTGAGCCTGCTTAACTAGGTCACTTAAATGATGGTCTAGATAATCCTTTTCAAGCATATACTCAATAGCATGATTAGGGTCTTTGGCTATACTTAACATATCAGAAAGAGCCTGTATCCTTGAACCTAAATGATTGTTACAATACTTCCACAGTAATTCTGTAGAGATATTCATACCACGCATAGTTGGGTTAGCCTTGACAATAGCCTTGATATGGTCTCTTGGATTAGTAACCTTACCTAACAATACTTTACTTAAAGTACCATTAGTAGTACTGGCTATTAAACCTTTCGGTGTATTAGTAAACCATTCAGTCTTAAAATAGTTACACATATCAGTAACTATATTAGACATAACCATAACAGCGTGTTTACCATACCACCACTTGAATTTCTTGGTAGCCTTATCATAAGTACAACCTGCTACACTATTTCTTTTAAGATATAGTCCGCTTGTCTTATTCCATTTAGGATCACAAACATTAACAGCCCAATATACATGGGTATCTGACTCCGCACGAGTCTCCTCGGTCCACGTATATAAACTACCCTTAAAGAATGCAAACCTTTGTTTATCAATAGGTTGTGTTTTCAAATTAAGGTAAGTATCTTTTTGTGGACCACCATTAGTAATTACAGTAGTAATCATTTGAGTTGGTTTTAGTTGTAAAAAAATATACCCCCTTGGACTTCGGGGGTAATGTATATTTATGAAAAAAAACAGCAGCATGTCCTAGCTGGTAGGGTTACCCCGCGTCACCGTTGTATTTAACAGTAATAATTAAACTTTAATGAGGACCGTTGTCCTTCCCGATGAAAAAAGTATGTGACGCGAGGTAATATTTTACCACCAATTAGTTCCGCGAGAATTATAGTTCTCACGGATCTTTGGTTTAAAACTATCTTCACAACTGTGCGTAGTAGCACAAGATGTCATTAATGCTACTAATGTGATTAACACAAAGTACATTAGGATATAAGCGTTACTCTTTCTCATATGTCATTAGGGTTAAAGCCCTTAAACATATCATTTAACTGTGCAACAGCATCATCTAAACGCTCTTCATTAGGCGTAAGACCACCTTTATAGTCTTTATAATCCTGTAATGCATCACTAAACTTTTTCTGAGCCTCCATAAAAACTTTTTGTGCTTCTATGTACTCATCACATGCTTGCTCTATTGCTTCATGTGCAGCAAGATCTTGCATCAATTGTTCTTTTTCTTGATAGTCAAATGATGCAGTCATCTCTTGGTCACGCATCATTGCTTCAAACTCCGGGGTGTTCTTTGTCTTACTCATCCTATAGATGTTTTAAAATCAATATAACTTTGTAACTCTTTGAGCGTTAACTCTAGCTCAAACTCAGAGAAATCATATAATGTATCAAACTCTTGTACATCAATGGTTCTCCCAAATAAAAACAGAACACTCTTATTTATATCTTCTATAAGAGTAATCTTTGTAATCTTTTGCGTTTCTAGACTCGTCGTCATTTTTCTTGTGTTTACGTTTACGATAATACTTTTTCTTGTTTCTCTCAACACGCGGTGCTGTATGCTTCCAAAGATCTTGCATACTAACTTCAATTGTAATAAGCATCTTGCTCATATTTATAACAGTTTAAAAATTTACTTTATTGAAATAAAAAGGGTACGAGATAGTTCCCGCACCCTTTTAAGATTATATAATTAGTCAAGTTTGATACAGTTGTATCTCGCATTGCCAATAGTTTCCATCATCACACTTATAGGACTCAAGTCCTTACCGCCCAAGATATTTGTAATAATACTTGGACTATACCCGCTAACAAGGGCAGTGTTTGGTGTGTTAGCCTTAACAGGTACATTACCGAGGCGTCCGTTAACATTCCAAAAGATTATACCCGGCATCTCATAACCGCAGTGTGCATACATATCCTTGATAACATCAAAGTTAGTACGAATACCACAGGCTTGGTCAAACTCCATATCACTGATAATCAGTAACTTGGTAGGCATATCTTCCTGTGCTACCTTACCTGCAACAGCACGATCTAGTAACACTGTAAATGTTTTGGTTAAGTCTGTATTCATACCCCAATCAGCCTGTCTAAGATTATGTGCTCTCTCACTTAATGTCATACCGCTTATCTTATGAAATTGCGGTGACTCACTAAATGTTAACACTACATCCTTGAAAGGACCTTCATTGCGCTCACTGATATAGAGGCCCAATCCTATAGATACTTCCATAGGTTGTCCCGTCATACTACCACTAACATCGCAAACAGGTAAGATTCTTTCAGTGCAACCTTCCATATAGTTAGGAAGATTCTTCCACATAGCATTGTATGCAAGAACATCGTGTTCTGTAAATACTTTTGCTACAAGGTCACTTGGGAATAATACCGAGGCATTAATCTTCTCCTTACCTTCCATAACATCGCTAATATAAGAGGCGTATCTTACATAATCGTGTTTGGTAAAGGCCTGTGCATATTTCTTACCTGCAACAGAGGGTACTTGTGAATAAGAAATAGTTTCCCATTCATTAGCACACATCTTCTGCTCCACGGTATTAGACATACTTGTAAGCATACGGCGGAATACACCTGCACTGATACCCATATACTTATGCATACCTACAAACCAAGGACCCTTGCGAGGGAACCACTTGGCTAATAGATTAGCATTAGCATTTTCCTTTAATTGAGTAGCCAACCAATTAAGATTGTTATCATTAGGAGATTCAGTAACAAATATATCCTTCCAATACCCAAAGGTCGGAATGTGTATAGCCAATTGCTCGTGTACTTCAGGTAATCTTTCAGCCAAGTACTTCATTATTACTTGGAAGAAACGCTTCTCACCTGCACCACCACGAGCATCACGTGCCCAAAACAAAATCTTTACAGCGACAATCTTATCCTCACGGAAAGCACGCATAAAAAGAGTTATTATATCTTCTTCAGACATAAAACGGCTCGCACCTGCTATAAAGAACAGGTCAAGACAACTATTACCTGCAGTACTATGAGTAACTGCGCCGTTATTGGTAAAAGCGTCATTAGAAAACATTGCATCGACAAAATTGTCCATTGTGTAAAAGGTTTTGGTTAAACAAATTAATGAGATTGGCAGGCCACAGGTATCGCTACTTGGCTTTTGCACATACAACAGAATGAAGAGAGCCTAACAACTAACTTGTTGTGGCCTACCTTTCCCTTGAGACTTTTATTGTCTCGTGCATCGTAATTTTTTTACAGTGCTGATTCATTCTTTCATGTGCTAAATGCTCTTATGTTAAACAGAATAGTTGTTTAACCTTATAATTGTAGTTTTTATAGTGCTGAACTATCCTTCACTAACATAAGAGCGGGTTGTAAAGATACAGAATGCGTTTTTAACTTTACCATAAGTATTTTTATAGTGCTGTATGCATTCTTCGCTTTACAATATTTGATCACCATCATCGAGATTATTTATATAATCCTCCATGAAGTTGGCGGTGATACCGTCTATCCTACTAATATTATCAGTAGGAACACCAAGAAGCTGTGACTCATAGTAACTAATTACTTGAGCCACACTATATCCTGGTAACAACGTGCCATCAAGTAAGTTAGTAAACTTCTGTATGGTCTTAATTCTAGCAAGTTCTCTTGTCATCTTAATCAGTTATTAATGTGTATAAGTATTCACGATCATCAGGGCTAAACTTATATTGAAAAGCCAAATCAGATACAACACTGTCAATAACATTAAAATCTTCAACACCCTTTAATTGATATACTCCTAATATATAGGCGTTATACATTCTTGGGTTTGCATCACGAAGACAAGTAAAATAACCACGCTCGTAGTAAACTACTCTCTCGTGTTGTAAGAGACTATCTCCAACTACAAGAGTATCACAGATACTGTGAGGAGGGTATCCATAAATCACATGCGGTTCTACATTAGACTCTGTACTTGGTTGTGCATATATATACATACACATTGTACCAATCCAGATTACTGAGGCTATAGCAAGCCCAATTGCAAACGACCTTCTTTCCATTTTATTAGGTGTTAAGTTAAACATTGTTTCAAAAATATAGGAACGCCGGGGAAAATCATCATCAAAAACCCCGGCTTCCTACCTACTCCAACTCACCTGGCTTTGCAAGGTTATCATCATATCTAAAGACACCAGTCTCTATATACTCTAATACTTCACCCTCACAAGCGTACTCAATAACAGAACTCTCAGTAGTATGTATCGTATACAATCCGTCTACCTTCTCAACCTTCCCGGTTAACAAGTAGAAAAACAAAATCAACTTACTCATAATCCTGGTGCTAATTGTACAATCACGTCACCAATTAACTTAACCTCAATAATGTCCATAGAAACGCCGGGAGTCTTGACATACTCATTAGCAAACTTCCAAAAGTTCTTGGTGGCATCATCCATAGTGCTACCATATACGTGAACACTATTCTCCCTACTAGTCTCGTAGGTAAACAAAAACAATTTTCTCTTAAACATACTCTTCGTGTTTAGTTAATATTCCAACCGCTTCCCAAAATAAAACTTTACCTTGGGCTGATATCTTATCATACTTTAAGTCAAATACCCTTGAGGCTAATGACTTATCGTGTTTAGATATACACACAACAAACTTGATAAAGGTATCTTCATCTAGCCTGTCCAATAAACTCGGGTTATCAATAGCCCGGTTACCCAACTCTTGGGCCTTCTCGCTTCCTATATACATATACGTATAAGTATTAAAGGGTTAAACATTCTATTGTACCACTCTGCATTCAGTTATAATATGACATTAGGCCTCACCACCTTGGGGAATTACCCTATAAGGGACCCTGTATGGAATTATGAGAATTTCTGTAAACTATACCTTGTAAGATATAATTGCCATAGTCATAGTATAACTGCTTACCCTTGTGAAGTAAGTTATGATGCATTAATACAGGGAAGAGTACTCGTACTACAATCCCTTTAGCTATCTAGTGCGCGTTCATTTGTCGCACTTCATTGTACATTGCAATACTAATAAGAAAGAGCATCAGTGTGTTATTAACTCACAAACACACTGATACTCAATTAGTTAGCATTAAACTGTGCCTAATCCTTTAGACACTGGTGCACTTGCCACTTGTGAGGTAGCAACACCTTTACCCGCAACGCTTGCAGCAATCTGTGCAGCCAACGCTTGGCCCAAATTACCACCAAACTGCTGCACCATCGCAGCTTGCTTGTCCATCTCCGTGGTGTCGGCGTAGAAACCGTCCCCGTTATGGTTAGCAACAAGCGGGCAAGACTCACCCACATAGCGAGATGTAAAGAACAATGGTTGTCCTTTCTCATCTTCCACAAGGTAACTACCCTGTGCATCACGGTACTCATCTAATTGTGCGGCAGTGCCCTTCACATTATACACGAATACCAACTTACCAGTTTGTTTCTTGCGATACTGGCGCGCAAATGTCAATTGTAGTGTGCTCATAAGCCCCTAATTAATTGATTATAAATTGATTACTATTCACGCTTACCCGATTCACCTGTACTCAGTACTCGGCGAACTCATCGAGCGCAGCGAAGATGAGTAGTATCTAAAAAATTCGCGTAGCGAATAAAGCGAGCGAAGCGAGCTAAAATAAATGCGAAGCATTAAAAGCGAGCGCGAAGCGCGAGCGTTAATAGGAATACAAGTATACATATACGCTAATGTCTTGTGTATCAGTGTATAAGTGTGTCTGTGTCCCGGGAGAGGTGTATATATAGGAATCCAATAATACCTATATACCTGTATACATTTACGGCTTCCTACGGATATAATTATATACGATTACTATTGTACCAATGACAAGGGACAAGAGATAGAATATAAAAACTTGCAGAGCAAAAAAAAACCCTACTCCGAAGAGTAGGGTGTACCGCGTAGTTACACGGTGCCAAGACCTTGTGTCTTGTCAGCGGGTACCGCAGCGGGGGCGGGCTGTTGCACTCGGCCGGTGGCTTGGGCTGCAATTTGCATAGCAATTGCTTGACCAAGATTACCGCCGAATTGTGCAACCAGTGATGCTTGCTTATCCATCTCGGTATTGTCTACGTAGTAGTCAGTACCCGAATGGTTAAGCGTAAGCATTGCTGTCTCGCCTGCATATCTGCTTGTGAAGAATAAAGGGTTTCCCTTTTCATCTTCACGCAGATTTGCACTTTGGATATCACGGAACTCGGTCATCTGCTCTGCAGTGCCAGTTACGAGATATACGAAGATTAGGCGAGAAGGCGCGCCGGGCGTTTTACCAGCCTTGCGGTAAGAACGCTGAAACTTGATTGTTAAATTTTTCATAAAATTTGATAATTGATTTTCAAGGATATGTAGTATTATCTATTTGCGAAGCAAAAAAAAGAAAGCCCCGAAGGGCTTTCATGAGTATTATGCAGCCAATGCATAAGGCTCAAAGTCACGTGCGCCACGCCATTCTGCCAAAGACATGGTGTCGGTACGTGACCACGCATTGGGGTGATCTTTCTTAAAGGTCACCTCATCAGACCATTTATTATAGCCTTGGAACAAGAGCGAATAATGGTCTTGCGTGTCCTCATCTTTCTTGATGGTATGATGCTTATGATAACGCGGTTCAAGATCTTGATCTTGAAGTGGGCTTACATAAGAGCCATCAAGAACAGCACTTGCAATCGCAGGATTGCTATGTGCGTAGATGAGGTCTAATAAATCTGATAACGCGATTTGAATTTTGATTGGTTCAACCATGATAAAATTTAAATTAAGTGAAACTGATTTTATTAGTATATGGTGTATTGCCTATTGCGCAGCAAAAGAAAAGAGAAAGGCCTAAGCCTTTCTCATATCGCGTAATTGATAGTATATCAAGTACGAG
>Ga0181363_1000055_pt1 | contig 33528 bp, 42 predicted proteins | sample Fa13NDMLBSN_FD_130109 | JGI IMG/M metagenome (GOLD analysis project Ga0181363, IMG submission 130109) | Freshwater viral communities from Lake Michigan, USA - Fa13.ND.MLB.S.N | ecosystem: Environmental > Aquatic > Freshwater > Lake | place: USA: Michigan | collected 2013-09-23
TCTCCCACATCGACTCGGCTACCTCGTCAAGCCACTTGCGGCTGGCGTCCTCGTCATCCTCGCTGGTCGTGCCAGCATCCAGACCGAACCAGCGGGAGTTCGCCGGGGTCAGGCCGGACATCAATGCAGATGCGTGGATGCGTATCCCATCCGTTGCGGTGCTGTCGAGTAGTTCGGCCTTCTTGCTCGCGCCTTCCGAAAGATTCCCGTCCGATCCTCCGGCGCCATTGGTCGCCAGCAGCGCCCCGCGCATCGGCATCGAGAAGTTGTAGCACTTCAGCCACTCCTGCTCGACCACGGTACGCTTTGACTTCAGCGCCCCGAGGCGACGCAGCAGGGCGGGAACGTCAGCGGCCACGGCTACGCCCCAAGGGTCGGCTTGGATTGGGCGGAAGGCAGCCCGGTGACCGGACTGGACAGATCACCACCGCCACCAGTCGCCAGAAGCGACGAGGCCCGCGCCATGCGGCGGCGCTGCGTCTTGACTTGGGCAGACTTTCCAGCAGCATCAGAGTCAGCTTTGGCCTGATCGGCAACCGGCGAGGACTGGACAACGGGAGGCGGCTTTTCACCACCGCCGAAAAGGGAATCAAGGCACATGGTCAATGGCTCCTTACAACGGGCTTGCGGTGGGAGTCGTTCGGCAGCTCAGGAGGACATACCCACCCCTGCTCGGTCAAGACTGAACGGGTAAGCGTGCCGGCCTTGAATGCAGCCATCGCCTCGTCGTAGCTCATTCCGGGCTTGGCGTTGATGCCCACGCCAGGCTCACGCAGCGGATCATCAACCGTGGGAGCCGGAGGGGCGTCCCGGTGTTTCTTCACCCGGTGAGTGCCACCTCGCGCGGCAGCTTCGAGGGCCGCATCAACGCTGTGTGACGTGTCGGCGGTCTCGCCGGGGACTTGAACGGCTTCGGTGCGAGGCATGGGGCGCTCCATCGGTTGCGATGGATGCCGTTTTACCCGTCAGCCTGTTGCGGTTGATTCGCTATTGCGTATTTCCGCACTCGCTTGGCAGACAGTGGCATGCAGGATCACCAGCGACCGCCCCGATTCAAACCCCGGCTCGCTGCCATCCTTCCATCGCGCCAGCGTCCCAGGCGGAACATTCAAGGCCCGCGCAACATCAGCATTGCTCCACCCAAAACCCTGAAGATCGCAAAGCAGGCGAAACCAATCGACCGGATCAGGCCGACGAATCAGCCAAGGGGATTGGTAACGCGCCCGCGCACGCGATAAATCAAGAGTCGGGCGCTTCATCCCCCGCTCACCGATGCGCTGGTCGGTCATCGATTTATCTTCCACGGACTGAGTGGATGCCACCACACCAACTCGCCGAAGCGGTATCGCCAGACCCATACCTGACGGGATAGCCATCGGTCCAAGCGAAACCACCCAAAGACACTCGGTCCAGAAACGGGTCCCCCCCTAAAGGGGGGGAACCCTGATTTTGGACCATCGTTTGGACTGTCCAAAAAGTACAAATTGGACTGTTTTGGACTTTTGGACTGCTCAATTTGGACCGTTTTGGACCAATAACGCGACGCCATGATTACCGGGTCAGCCGGCACGAAAATCATGGAATGCAGACGCCGGATCAGCCGGCACGAAGTCTGCAAAATGTCGATTACCGGGACCATATCCAATCCCCTCCAACATCAATAACCTGATTTGCTTGAAGCGACATGATGACTTTGCGAGCCTCGTATTTCCGCTTCTTAGGCTCGCATGTCAGTTTGCCGGCGCACGCTTCTACAGCTTCTTCGAGCAGCACGCACGGCGTCAATGCCAACGCGCCACCCTGGCCAAACCGCTTTGAATTACGCAGCAGATCACCAATCACGGCATTGCATACCGATTGACGCTCACCACGAGGGCCGGCGGGTCGCGCCTTTTGCTCCGGAAGATCCATCGCCCGCACCACGCATGACGTAATCTCGTCGCCCTCGTAATCCTCGCCGATCACCACCGGGGCAAGCTCAAAGCCGAAATCATCGGTCTCCTTGCCGTCCTTGTTCTTGGCGATCTTCCATGACCGGACATCGCCGTCGCGAGTGATTTCCATCACCACATCGAGCGCAGCGAACAGCGACGAATGCCCGCGCAATCCCCGGCTGGCGTCCTTGCCAACGTGATGCACGGCCAGCACCAACCCACCGATGGCGTGTTGCAGCTCCTGCATTCCCTCGATCACCGCGCCCATGCCCTCGCTGCTGTTCTCTTCCATGCCGAGCGCGGCCTGGGCCAGCGTGTCTAGGATGATGACGCCCTTCTCGAAAGCCATATCCTGCAAGGTGCGGATAAGCTCGGCGCGGTCGGACTCCTGTCGAATGTCGAACGACTGCCGGACGATGAATGACACCGATTCGGGTATCTCGCCGAATTCGGTACGCCAGGCGCGCAACCGGCCGGAGAACCCGCCCGCACCCTCCAAGGCAAGATAAATTACCGGAGCCTTGAAGCAGCGATGACCGAAAAACATGCCCCCCTGACCGATTTGGAACGCGGCCTCCTGCGCAAGAAACGACTTGCCGGCGCCAGATTGCCCGCCCATGACGCCGATCCCCGTCTCCGGCAGGCAGTGCTTGATGCGCCAGCGCACCAAGGGCAGCGCCATGAGCATGCCGGCGGTCAGCGGCTGATACTTGCGAGTATGGCCGCGGGCGGTGCCCAAGTACCGCGCCACGGCCTGCAAATCGGCCTCGCCGTGCATGTCGTTGATGTCGTAGTTGCTCGCCTTGTCAGCCGGCATTTCGACCCACTGGCAATCGAACGCGCGGGCGATCTCGGCGGCCTGGTGTTCCTTGCCCTTGTCAGCCACGATAACGGGCTTGCAGGATAGGCCAGAAATCCACTCCACGGCTCGCAGCGTGTTCCCGGCACCGAAGGTGCAGACTGATACTGATCGACTCGCCTGGTGGCACGTCATGGCTGCGCCGATGCCTTCGCACACGTAGACGATGGAGTTGGCTGCGGGCTTACCGCCAACCACATGAAAGCCGGAGACCGGAAGGCCGGGGAAATTCAGCTTTGCCGAAGGCGTCACAAACTGGATCGTCGCCAGATCGCCATCGGGAGAATACGCCGGGACCATCAGTGCGCCATCGAGCGGGATGCCTTTCTGCGACACGCCACCGCGATACACGCGCAGGCCATCGGGCAGCATGCGCTTCTTGGTGATGTACCAGTGCTCGAAGGTTGCCGCTTCGCCACCCTGCCATACGGCTTCGGCCTGTGCCACCGACGAGGCGGATGGGGTAGGCTGAGTCGCTCGCGCCACGCGAGCCGTGTGGATATTCACCACCCGTTCATCACGATGCCCTGCGGCGCGGGCCATTGCGAACAGCGTGCCGGCCTTGACTTCGCCATCCTTGATCGACTTCCAGACCGCCAGCGTATCGGCGGCGCCGCCGTAGTTGCTCGCCGAGGATGACCAGGCGTCGAATTCCTCGAAGGTGATTTCTGCCGCCTTGGCGGCCATGCCGATCCTCACCCATTCTTCGCGGGGCACACCAGGATCGAGGGAATGCAGCGCGTTCAAGGCTTTCTCGTGGCTGTGGCGCATGCGGGGTCCGGTGCTGCGTCCGCTGTGGTAGGGGGCTGGGCGTGAGGGCCACCGGACGGAAACCCTCGGGCGTTGCATTCGCCCTGCCCAGCCTTGAGAATGGCCAGCACGTCATCCACAGATCGCGCCATGCCTGCCACGCCGCCATGAGCAGCGACCGTGGCCAAGAAGTTCTTTTGCGGATCGGACAGGCGTCCGACCTCTGATTTGCACTCGATGGCCAGTAGCCGGCCGTCTCGCATCTGCCCGATCACATCACTGCACCCAACAAAACCAGCGCGAAAAAATCGGGCATTGCGCCCGTCGCCGATCTTGAATGCGCCCGTATTCATCCGGCGCACCCACGCCACGGCGGGATGCAGCGCCAGCATCTTGAGCACAGCAGCGAGTATTCCCGCCTCGGGGCCGGGTTTCGGCTTGCGCTCCGAACGCGGAATGGCAGCCGGCGCTGGCTCAAGCGCGAACGTCGGCCCTTTGCCGAACGCCGCCGCGTAGAAATTCAGCGCTGCATCATTGGCGCGGCGCGTCTCCGCGAGGGTCTTGGTTTTTATCACGCGGGTCACAGCGTCGACCCGAATAACCGGCCCACCGGGTACGGCGCCGACCGCTGCCACCAGCTACCCATGATCGCCTGCACCTGGTCCACCAGCGCATGGGGGGGGGCAATGCGCTGCCGAGAAATCACGCCATCATGGCAAACCGTTGCAACGATCATGCTGCCACCCTTGCGTGCATATCGTCCGCGATGCGCTGGCGCCACTGACGAATGTCCTGCACCTGCGTCAGCATGTAATCGACCAGTCCGGGCTTGTCGTCCGATGCCCGATACCACTCGCGGATTTCTTCAATCGGGATGTCGAATTCGGCGGCGTACTCCTGCGCGGCTGTGGCGATGCTCATGCCGCCCTCCCAACCAGTAGATTTTTCAGCATGGCGTTTTCGGCTTCCGCCGCTTTTGCTCTGTCTTCGGCCTCATCGGCGCGGCGCTCGGCTTCGGACTGGATCACAACAAGGGTGCAGCCGATCTTGAACGCACGCCATTCGGGGTAGACCTTGTTTCCGACAGCGCGGCAAAACTCCGATTCCTTGTCGGCTTGTAGCGTGGCCTCCCCCTTCTTGATGCGTGAAAACGTACCGGCATCAATGCCAAGCTGCATGTAGATTTCTTTGTCTTCCAGCCCGGAAGCCTGACAGGCCAATGCAAACGCTGCGGCCGCGCTATGCTGGCGGCGGATCAGATCGATTGGAATTTCGGCCTGTTCAGGGGGGCGAGTCAGTGCCAGTTCTAGGTGGTGCGCAATCCGGTTCATTAAATTTGCTCCGAGTTGACTAACCAAAATTGGCGAAAAAAAGCAGAGTGACGGCATGAAAACAAACCGGATACACTCCCGCCATGAACAAGGCCTTGGAATTCGTCGGATTCAATCTCTGGCTGCTGGCCGTGACCGGCATCGCGTCCGGCGCGTTTCTGCTTTGCGCGAAGGTGATCAAGGCCATCGGCCTGAACGAAACCCCCGAGGCGTGGCTGCTGTGGGTCGTGTGCCTGCCCGTATTTGTCTGGACGTGGTACTTCGTCGGCAGCCGGTCGCTGCGACTGGTCCAGGCGTACTACAACCGGCGCGATCCGAGGAAGCATTAGGCGGCCTTCGCCGTACCGCTGGCGCCGACTTTCGCCCGCCTGATCTGGCGCCGGAACATCTCGCCATGTTCCAGTTGAACTCGCGCCGGGATTCCCCGTGCGAGCCAGTTCGTTACTCGCTGCGGCCCGAACTGTCCATAGTTCAGCCGCCTTGCCAGTTCAGCCGGCCCCCCGAATGCTTCAATGACTGTTTTAGCTTCCATAGGCCAGAAGTATTGCCGAATAAACGCGATGTGTCAAGCGCGATATACATTCATCTGTTTAGCATCAAGCGATGCGAATGACTACCGATAAACGGGTGCGCCTGCTAATGAAGGCGACCGATACCGAGGGCAACCAGGCCGAGTTCGGCCGTGTTGCAGGGGTCGGGCGCGCAACCGTCAATCAATGGCTCTACGCTGACAACACCAGGTCGATAAACTCCGAGGCCGCTTTCCGGCTCTCCGACAAAACGGGGATGTCCGCGCGCTGGGTTGCCTTGGGCGAGGGGCCGCAAAAAGACTTGAGCGCCAAATTCGGGAAGTTCGATGAATCTGATCTGGATGTTCTGGCCGATCTGTCCGAGCTTCTTTATGAGGATGCGGCGGACTTCAAGGCGAAGATTAGAAACGCCGCAGAAAAAGCCCGGAGATACCGGCAAAAGGAACCGGATTCCCCCATCCGGCGCACCGGGACAAGATAACCCTCCCCCGGCTGCGCGTGATCCGGGTTAATGCTAAAGTCATATCTCTAAAGAGTTATATGGATAACCGTGACGAACTGATTAGGCTGGCTAAGTAGGCGCAGCGGCAGCGCTTTTGCCGTACTTATTTTGGGGCGCATCATGAAAACCATCATTGCATCTGTACTGTTCGCGTCGTCAATGCTTCCGGCTTTTGCAGCCGATCACAGTCCGCTTGAGACTACCGATCAAGCTCGCCAGCGTCATTCTGCGGAAAACTACGAGGCACAGCGCAGGCAAGAAAACCAGTTGCTTACTCCGTCGTACCAGCATCCGCTGGGCAGCCCTTCGGTTTCCGGCATTGAACGGCCCGGCTACGTCTCCCCGCAACCGGCCTATCAGCCGGCTACCACTCATGGCGGAAACTGGCGGGACCGCGTCAAAGGGCGCTGATTCTCTCCTGGCTGCGCTAGTCGGCGCCGGCTGAACCCCATCCGGTAATAAAGCCCGCTCGGTGCGGGCTTTTTTTTCGCCTTACGTCTTACGCGTATATTCCTATTGACACGCTTTGTTTATTCCTCCATACTGCCATCAATCGCTGAACAACGCGACAGGCAAAAGCCCCGAGCGGGCCGAGTCAGCCAAGGAAAGAAAGCCCTCTGCCACCGGCAAGGCGTGATCCGACAGCGACACAGCCGACCAGTGCAACGAACATAGGGGATTGTCATGGGGTATTTTGAACTCGCCGTAAATCTCACCCGCGCCGAAGCCGCGCCCACGCTGGCGAAGGTTGCCAGCAAGGCTATCGCGCTCAAGACGATCAAGAACCGGGCACAGGAAACGTGCTGCTGTTCCTCGTATTCCTTCCCACACCGCGCCGGCTCTGGCTGGTGCCCCGGCGTGAATCGCAACGACGAGCGCAGCGCAGAAGCCGAGCGCACACGCGAAGAAATCAACGCCGAAGAACTCGCCCTGTTTGATCGGGCCGAGGCTCGGGCTGTCAATTCAGGGGCGCGGTGATGAACGCCCTGCGCTCCCTGTTCATTCAAATGTGTCTCTGGTGGATCGAGCGCGACATTCGATTCATTCAGCACCAGCGCGAAATGATGCTCGAACACCTGACCGAAGCGCGCAATCAGCGCATGGCATGGCTGGCCGAGTTGGATGATATTTCAATGGATCGGCCATGCTGACCAAGGACGCCGCCGTATTCGCCGGGGTCTGCGTAATGGGCATCTTCGCGCTCGGCCTTGAGATCGGCAAGCAGCATCAGCCGATGCTCTGTCCGGTCGTTCCCGGTCAGCAGATCGTCAGCACCGTGGCGCCGGATGTTTGCGTCTATGCCAGCAGTTACGGCAGGGCGCTTCGCAAAGTGAAGGCGGTCAAATCATGAGTGATGACGGCGGCCAATGGTGGCAAACCGTAGGACAGCAGGAGCAGCAACGCGCAGACGCGCAATCAACCGGACAGGAGATTAATCATGTTTCAGAAAGCAACCAAGAAGCAAGCCAAGCTGCGGCTGGCAATCAGCGGCCCGAGCGGATCGGGCAAGACGATGGGCGCGTTACAGGTCGCCTCGGGTCTTGGCGGTAAGCTCGCTCTGGTCGATACCGAACACGGCAGCGCCAGTCTGTATTCCGGGCGCTTCGCCTTCGACGTGCTGGAACTGGCCCCGCCATTCGCGCCTGAACGCTTCATTGAAGCCATCAACGGCGCTGCGGCAGCCGGCTACACCGCGCTGATCATCGACAGCGTAACGCACGAATGGGATGGATCGGGCGGCATCCTCGACATTCACGACAAGGTGACACGCGCCGCCAAGAGCGGCAACAGCTACACCGCCTGGGCGGAAGTCACCCCGCGCCACAATGCGCTGCTGAATGCCATCCTGCGCGCCCCGATCCACATCATTTGCACCCTGCGCAGCAAGACCGAATATGTCCTGCAAGACGTAGGCGGCAAGTCGGTTCCGCGCAAGCTCGGCATGGCCCCGATCCAGCGCGCCGGCTTCGAGTACGAGTTCACCACGGTGCTTGATCTGTCCCTCGACAATCACCTGGCCACCGCCACCAAGGACCGCACCAGTCTGTTCGATGGACAGACACCGGAGGCGCTGTCTGCAGCCACCGGCAAGAAGATGCTTGACTGGCTCAACGATGGCGAACAGCAAGCGCACTACGACGTCGACGCCGCGCTGGCCCGCATGGAGCGCGCCCACAGCCTGGATGAACTCGCCGCCACCTTCACCGAGCTTTGGCCTGCCGTGCCGCTGGAACACAAGCAGCGCATCGCCGCCGCAAAAGACCACTACAAATCCAAATTCAATCCTAATCCCACACAAGGAGCCGCCGCATGAACGCACCCACCACCCCGAATCTGACCACCCCGCCGACCTACGGCTACGACACCACCCACGCCGCTGCTGCTGACACTGGCGGAATGGGCAAGTTCATTGACGAGTCCGGCGAGTACGTCGGCGCCATCACCTACGCTCGCGCCGTCCAATCCTCGAAGGGAGGATGGGGCGTCGAGATCGCATTCCAGGCCGACGACGGCCGCAAGACGAAATACCCAATGACCCTCTGGACGCTCGCCGCCGATGGCGCCCGCCAGTTCGGGCATGACATCCTCGACACCGTTTTGATCTGCGCCGGCATGAAACCCGCGATGGCCATGAAGCCCGGCAAGGTCACGTACACCGTCTATGACTTCGACCTGCGCGCCGATGTCGAAAAGGAAGGCGACGGCTATCCCGGCCTGACCGGCAAGCGCATCGGCCTGCTGATCCAGCGCGAGATGTACACCACCAAGGCCGGCAAGGATGCAGCGCGGCACTCGATCTATGGCGCCTTCGATGCCGAGACACGGCAGGCAGCGAGCGAGAAGCTGGAAAGCAAGCCCGCGGTAATCACCGAGAAGCGCCTGGCATCGCTCAAGGATCGCGACTCGCGCACCGCTGGCGCACCGGCTGGAAGCTACGACAACGGGTTCAGCGCACCAAGCGGCGCACCGAATCCCGCGCCGGCTGCCGGATCGTTTGATGACATGGCTGACGATATTCTGTTCTGATCATGGGACTCCCCGCCCTCTACGAACTGGCGTCTGAGTACCGCGCCGCCGCCGCGCAGCTTGCCGACCTCGACCTTCCTCCGGAGGTTGTGGCCGACACGCTCGAAGGCTTGGCCGGCGATCTGGAAACCAAGTCGACCAACGTCGCCATGTTCATCCGCTCGCTAGATGCTACCGCTGCGCAGATCAAGGACGCCGAAGCCGCAATGGCAGCCAGGCGCAAGGCCATCGAAGCCCGCGCTGATCATGTACGCAAGTACCTGCTGGACAACATGCAGGCGTGTGGCATTACAAAGATCGAATCGCCCTGGTTCAAATTGTCTGTTCGCCAGAATCCGGCTGCCGTGGTAATTGATAACGCTGGACTGATACCGGGGAATCTGTACGTCTACCCGTCAGCGCCGGAACCCTACCCCGATAAAAAAGCGATCAAGGCCGCCATCGAAGCCGGTATTGAATTTGAGGGCGCGCACCTTGAGCGCGGCGTAAGACTTGAAATCAAGTGAATGACAGACACCACCAAGGCACCGAAAGCCTCCTAGAACTCGCCGCCGAACTCGAAGAAGTCGCGCCGAATGTCGAGGAATTCTTCAGCCACAAGCGGGCGGCGGCTCTCATGCGGAAAACGGCGGGAGTGGTGCGGAGGCTTGCGCCACTTGAACCGGAAATTGATGTCGTGCTGGGGGAGCATTGATGAGTCTCAACGCATGAGTTGGCAGGCAAAACGTAACTACGGAGTGATGACATGACGAAACGTGATGAACTCAGGAAACTTGCCGAAGCAGCAGACCTGAATATTGATTGGATTGGCGCAGGCCCGACAAGGCACGGTGATCTTATTAGCACCAGCGGGAAGCCACTATTCATCGACAGCGTTTATCTCGACTGCGATGAACAGGATGTTGACGGAGACGATTATTTCGTTTGCTCGGCTGGTTCTGACGAGTATGGGCGATTCATTGCGGCGGCAAGCCCACGGACTGTGATTGGCTTGCTTGATGATCTGAAAGCCGCAGAACAGCAGCGTGACGAATTGATAGCGCAAAAGTTTGCCGAAGAGCCGCTGCGCAGACAGATTGCAGAACTACGGGAACTCGGCAGGTTCCGTGAAAAGCACTCCCTCACGGGAAGCCCTGAAGTCTACGATGATCCGTCCGCCGAGTTTCATAAATTTGCCTGTGAAACGCATGATGCTCTGAAAGTCGGCGCTGTCGATACGGCGGTGCAGGGCGACATGATTTTGCCTGCCAACGCAAAAGCTGTGGGGCTGGACGCCGCAGGCGGACAGTCCCACACGAGCGACGGGTTGTGCCCCGGCGATTGAACGGAGAACGAAATGCAGCAACATGAACAACTGCGAAAGTACAACCGGTGGCGGCGCGGCGACAAGCGCTTAAAGATGTCAGACCCAAAAGAACTCGGCGAACTAATAGACGGCGTGGCCGACCGGCTGGAAGTGCTGGAGCGCGAACACACGGAGTTCTTCGAGCGCTGGCACGGCGAGAGGCGGAGGCGGGAAAAGCTGGCGCATGACGTTGAGCGCTGCTACCGGATGCTGCTGTCTGAGCCAGACACGAAGGGCGCTCTATTCAAGGCCGAAAACATCCTGCGCGAGGCGCTGGGCGACCAGAAAGTCGGCTCTGGCGGCACGGCACCCGAGGGGCACAACGGCTGAAATAACCGGCGTGCCGCGCTTTTGCGGCACGTCCGGGTTGATTGATTAGTTCGGCGTCTTGCCGGAGCCGACTTTTGAAAAGGATAAGCGATGGACATTGAACAAGCGTGCCGTGCGTCTCGGCGCAACAGGGCCAAGGTGCAGGCAGCGAAGGAATGCGGCTGCTATTTCTGTCTCCGATCGTTCCCGTCAACGGATGTTGTTGATTGGGCCGACCTGGACGAAATGACGGCGCTTTGCCCGCACTGTGGGATTGACTCGGTGTTGCCATCTGTGACGGACAAGGAAGCACTGATAGCAGCAAACGAACGGTGGTTCTGTGAGACGCCGAACTTAAATTCAACGACACCCGATGTCGCGTGAACACCGGAACCATGTCGCATAACTCTGCACGCATCCACGGAGGCCTGCACCATGACTGAAGTCATTGAACGAAACGCGACAACGCCCGCCGTCAAACGCGACATGCCGACCGCTTCACCGGCACAGCAAAAGCCGGTCAAGTTGCTCGACCAGGTGCGCGAGCGAATCTGCGTGCTGCATTACGCCCGCGCCACCGAGAAAACCTACCTCTACTGGATCAAGTTTTACATCCACTTTCACAGCCTGCGTCACCCCCGCGACATGGGCGCCGCCGAGGTCGAAGCCTTCCTCTCGCACCTAGCCACGGCGCGCGACGTCGCCGCCGGCACACAGAACCAAGCCATGCACGCCATCCTGTTCCTTTACAAGCAGGTGCTCGGCATCGATCTGCCTTGGCTCGACGGCATCACCCGCGCCAAGCCATCGAAGCGACTGCCCGTCGTACTCACCCAGGGCGAGGCGCAGCGCTTGCTCGCCGCCACACGCGGCACGCCGGGGCTGGTGGTGCGCCTGCTCTACGGCAGCGGCATGCGCCTCATGGAAGGCCTGCGGCTGCGCGTCAAGGACATCGACTTCGAGCGCAACCAGATCACCATCCGCGGCGGCAAAGGCGACAAGGACCGCGTCACCATGCTGCCGGCCAGCATCGTCCCTGCCCTGCAGGCCCACCTCGCCGAACGTCGCCGCTGGCATGACAAGGATTTGGCCACCGGCATGGCTGATGTTGAACTGCCGCATGCGCTAGAGCGCAAATACCCGAATGCCGGCAAAGAGTGGGGATGGCAATACGTTTTCGCCGCCGCCGACTACAGCACCGACCCGCGCACTGGCGTGATTCGCCGCCACCACATTCACGAAAAGACCATCCAGCGCCACGTCAAGGATGCCGCCCAGCGCGCCGGCATCAGCAAGCTGGCGCATCCGCACACGCTTAGGCACTCGTTTGCCACACACCTGCTGGAGGCCGGCTATGACATCCGCACCGTGCAGGAGCTGCTCGGCCACAGCGACGTGGCGACCACCATGATCTATACCCACGTCCTCAATAAAGGCGGTCGCGGCGTTGTCAGCCCGCTGGATCGCGTCACGACATGACCGAACGCGCCCAGCACATCCACTGCGCCCGCGTATATCTGACCGAGGCCCGCCGTCGCCGGACTCAGACCTTCGGCTTCGTGTTGCTGGAATGGGCCGGGAATGCGAGAAGGCGGGCGATGGCGGCTACCGGGCAGGGGGAGTTGTTCTGATCGTGGCTCCCGATCTGCTCACCTACGAAGCAGCGGCAGCACTGCTCACTGTCAGCCCGGCCACCGTGCGCCGGCTGGTGCGTGCCGGGCATCTGCGCGGGCACGCTATTACCCGACGCTGCCATCGGGTTGACGCCGCCAGCGTGCGGGCGTACCTTCGCACGTCCGCCATCCCCGTCCTCGTCCTATGTCAGTCTGGAAAAACCGCGATACCTGGCGCTGGCGCGTCATGCGCGGCGGCCTTGTCGCTACAGGAAGCGCACGAACGCGCGAAACGGCGCTTGCGGCAGAAGCGGGCGCCCGCCGCGAACTGATCGCCGGAATCACCGGCACCCAGCCAAAGCGCACACTTGACGAAGCTCTGGTGCGCTATCTCGACAGTCCGGAATTTCTCACCCTCAAAAGCGCCGCCAGTTTGGCCGACAAGCTCGCTACCTGGCACCCCTACATCACCGCGCAACCGATCGAGCGCGCCGCCGATGTCGCTGATGTCGCCGTGCGCGACTGGCTCGCCAATGACCTGGCCATCGCCACCATCAATCGCCGGCTTTCCGGGCTGCGGCGCATCTTGGCGCTGGCGTATAAGCGTTGGCAGTGGATCGACCGCGATATTGCCGTGCGAATCCCGCTGCTACCGGGCGAGAACCAGCGGCAAGTATGGCTTACCCGCGCCGAGGCTGTGCGCTTGCGTCGCGCCTGCCCGCCCGGTCGCAGCCGGGCCGCTATTACCCTGCTGGTCACCACCGGCCTGCGCGTGGGCGAATTGCTCGCATTGCGCGCCGAGCAGGTCCGCGACGGCGCCATCCATCTTGACGCGCGTACCAAGACCGGCCGCCCCCGGGCGGTGCCGATACTTCCCCCGGGTAATCGCTACACCAGCCATGTGCCGCTGCGCATGAGTTATGACGGACTGCGCACCGCCTTTGATCGTGCAAAGCGTGCCGCCGGCTTGCCATCGATCCGCCTGCATGATCTGCGACATACCGTCGGCAGTCTGCTGGCCGAATCAGGCGCCAGCTTGCGTGATATTCAGGTCTGGCTCGGGCACACCAGCCCGGTGACCAGCACCCGCTACACCCACGTCGAGCTTGCCCGGTTGCGCAGCGTAGCAGACCAGGTGCATGCGCGCAATCTGCGCGCAAAGGACAGCGCAAACCGGGCGCAACTGGCGCGAGTGACGCCAGAGACACAACGGGAAACGCAGCCTAAGTGATTGTTTTTACGTGGTGCCCGGAACCGGACTTGAACCGGTATGGCTTGCGCCGAGGGATTTTAAGTCCCGCGAATGCGTATTTGTAATCATGTAGTTAGCTTGTTTGTGCGCGCAAAATACGCGCAACAGGTCGCAGAGCGCGCATTCTATACCGCTGCCGCCGCGCGACCTCACTCGGGAATGGCGCGTTCGCCCGCAGCTTGAGTGTCGAAACGTAGCAGCGGAGGATGCCGGACCTCATTTCATTTTGTCGAGGATGGTGTAGCAGGCTTCGAGTCCGGCGTCTCCTCGGGCAGCAAGGGCAGCGATCCGCGCAAGAAATCGGCTATGAGCGCCTGATAGTTCAGCCCCGTTGGCACCCTCACAACCAGATCGGGGAGCTTCGGACACTCCGGCGGGGCGCTCGGGGCGGTCGCGCAGGCTGTCAAGAGCAGTATCGAGAGTGCGCTGCACGCCAGCCAGGCGCGCGGCTTGTTTTTTCGTGGCTGCATCGTAAGCCTCCTGTAGTTTTCTTTCAGTGTCGCGGGCAGCTTTGAAAGAATCGGCCCGTTCTTTTTCAATCTTCGCCGTCCAGCGCGTGTCGGCGGCATTGCTGCCGTGGGCATTCCAATAGAACCCGTTGGCGACAAAAGCCAGCACCACGGCCAGCAGAAGCATCGGATTGGGGATCATGACTCGAACATCAGCCGTTCTGCCATCCGGCGCCGAGTCAGGCCGGCCAGCACCACGCCGCCGCCCTTGTTCCACCTGTCGAACTGCGGCCCGCAGTCCTTTGCGGATTGCCCATAGTTGATGAGCTTCAGCAGAGTCGATCCTTTGAAAGCTTCGCGCCCAATGTTGTAGATCAAGCTGCACAGGGCGTCGTATTGTCCCTGAGTCAGTTCCACGTCCACCAGATCATCAACGGCGTCAGCGGCCTCCTGTACGTCTTTGGCAAGCAGTTCGCGGGCCTCATCCTCTGTCACCTCGTCGCCTGGCTGAACGTGTTCAGTGGTTCCGTATCCGATTGTCCAGACACCGGCAGGACATAAATACGCCTTGGACTTGAAGCCCTCGAATGACTTGACCAGATCAATGCAGGCGCTGGATGGCTTCACTTCACGCTCCCGAATTTGTCTTCCGCCCACTTTTCCATGCGGAAGATCGCCCGGCTGCCCATGTGACCGCTGATGCCGATCAGGACAGCGGAGAGCAGCGGCGAGACGCCCGACCATTCACACAGCCAGAAGGTGAGCAGGCCGGCAAAGCCGCTGGTGATCAGTTCGCCGACCAGTTCGGTGATGTTGAAGGCGCGGGCGGTTCCTTCGCGGACCTTTCTGGCAAAACTCACCGCGCCGCCCAGAGTGGAAAGACCGAGCACCCAGATGTAGGTGATCAGCGAGTAGTTGCTGGGGTCTTTTTCAGGCATGTTTCATTCCTTCCCGCCCTCTATGGGGCAGATGCGTTTAACGACAATGGTTTCCTGCTTGAAACGGGTCTAACAGATTCTTGCAAATCCAAACTGCAACCACCGTCCGCCAATCCGAATCGCCGTACTTATAGCGATTGAGCCGCTGCGTGAACATGTACTCCTGCGGAAGATCGGCAAAAATGAATGTAGCAACGAACACGTTGAACACCACATCCAGCAGCACCGCGACAATCGCCACCGGAGCCAACAGAATGCGCGGCAGAATCGTCAGCATGGGCCAAGCCGCCTTCGCTGCCATCGTCACGACGAACAGGAGGTAGAAGGCGTAGCAGTAGATGGCGAGGTAGGTCACCGCTGCGCCCTCAGTGCCGCACGCGCTGCCGCATTTGCATGAACCTTATCGAACGCCTTGCTGTAATGCTCTCCGTTCGGATCAAGCAACTGCGCCTCTGTCACTCCAGATTGTGCCGCAATCGTCAGCGAGCGAATCAGCAGATCATCAATGATCGTGCGAATCAGCCCTTGTTCGATGGCTTGCTTTTCCAGAGCGAGAATCTGCGCGTCGATCCCCGCGATGCGTGCAGCTTCGATCTGTTCAGCAGTTGGATGCGGGGGAAGTGCAGCAACCTCGTCCGGCGTCAGTTCGACAACCGCTCGCTCTCCGGTCTGACAATTCACTTCGATTCTGTTCATGATGGTCACTCGTAGGCAATGTTGATTGTTCCGGCGTCAAATGTATCTGTGCCGCCGACTGTCGTTATACGCACTCGATCGAGAGTTGCTGAAAGGGGTTTTGAACCGCCTTGCGACCATATGTTTGCTGAATCGCTGCGACCGACGTTGCCGTTTGCTGTCCATATATTTGCTGACGAACTGAGCAAGCTGAGTGTCAGGCTTCCATGCCGTACTACCGACGCCGCGCCGGAGTCTTCAAACAAAAACCCTGCCGAGTTATTTGCTGCGGACGTTGTTCCTGACCGACTTGTTGAACCCAAATAACCTGTAGCCTCAATACCGCCAGAATCGCCAATTTGAACCTGTACCGGGGAAGTTCCGTTTGTGCTGACCCCATCAAACATCACTGTGATACGCTTCGTTCCAGCAGGAATTGAAGTGAAATCAATCGACGTGCCGGAGGTTGATGCAACGGGAGTGCCGAGCGTGATCCCTGCGCTTGCCTGTGCGTCGACATACGCCTTGACCGATTGCTGGCTTGGCACCAGCACCGCAGAATCGGATGCCATGCTGTCTTCGTCGATGAAGGCGACGGGAAGGCCGCTGGCTGGCCAGATCTCCAGCCGCACCACACCGGCGGCTTCGCCGATGGCCAGCACCAAGTCCCCCGCGGCGCAGGTGTAGCTGGCCGAGCCGGGGCATATCAGGCTGGCGCCGTGGGTGATCGGCCAGGCGGCAGCGGCACGCAGGAGGCGTCGTTCTCCGCTGGTCAAGGTAATGGCGGTCGTTGCTGTTGTTCCTGTGACCCGGCCATAGTCTCCGGTCATTGAATCGAGGTCGAGCGTTGTTGCGCTGGCTACGTCTTCGATGACGTTGACGAGAGCGGCAGCGCCCAGCGTTACCCGCGCCGCCGCTGCATCGGCATCGTCAAACAGAGTTTGTGCAAAGGCCGTCGCCGTCGTCAGGCCAACATCAACCGCAGCCAATAACGCCGGATCGCCTGACGCATCAAACCCGATGATCTTCGACGCCCTCTCGGCTACCGTATTCCCGGTCGGTAACACCTGGTCGGTTGTTACCCCTGTCGGCAGCTTCACGGCACGGCGAATCAACTGCCGAACTTGTTGCACCAGCATGGTGACGCGATCAACGTCTTCGTCCAGCGTCGCAGCGAGCAGGTCGCCATTTTCCTGATAGTCGGTAGCGCGGGCGTAGTCCATGTCCCTCGATACGACGACTATCGAGTCGAGAGCGGGCGCGGTGAGGAAGGTCACATTTCCGCCGCCTGAATTCCCTACTCCGCTGACGGTGTAATGCGTGGTCAGCGTTTTGGTCACGCCGTCGACTTCAACCAGTAAATCGGCCTCGGCAAGTATCTTGTAGGAGTAAGCAAAAACGGTTGTGACGCCGTTCCCGGTGAAGCTGTTGGACGTGGTTTGATCGAGAACAGGCATGATGACGACTCCGCGCAGGATGTTCGCCACGTTTTACATTTCAAGCCTCGCCGGGTGATTCGCTATAGCGTATTTCTACGTTTCCAGCGCGACTTCATGCACGCCGCTGCTCGGGCGCCAGTCTGCCGGCCCCCGGCTCGGGTCGCCCTTCGGGGCGCCGCGGATGCGTTCCGGCGTGTCGGTCACGGCTGCCGCTGAAACGTCGATATAGTCGTCGGCCTGGTTCTTTGTCTCAGGGTTGAAGTCCTTCATCTGATCCCAGAACGGGCCATCGAGAACGGACGTATGCGCCCACAGCATCCGCGCCGATATGACCGGCTCGAAGGCTTCGAGGATGCGCTTGTTCTTGTTGGCAATGGATGGTTCAGCTACCACCCCGCATTGCAGTTTCCGTTGCTTCAGGCAGGCTTTCAGCACCGCTGGCGCGAACTGCCCTATCCCGTTGGTTTCCACCACCAGCCGGGGAACGTGGAAGGATTCGATCAGGTCGCACAGTTGCCATACCTGGCCCCCGGTGATGGTCTTGCCGTCCTCGGCGAATTCGGCAATCTCGCCGGTCAGGGCGATATTCCGGTGCAGGTAGCGCCGTCCGTGTTCGTCTTGCAACAGAACAGCAGCAGCAGACACATCGCTGTCGATCTTTCCCGACGACGGGTCCCAGCGTGCCGACATTCCGGCGATGCGAACATGGCCGAGCCACATGGCCACCGTATCGTTGACGTGCCGTAGTTCAGGCTCCACGGCATAGGGCACGATCTTTGCCGGATCGAGCCGTGTTTCGCTGATCGGCTTGCTGTGCAATTGGTACTGGCTGTCCCACTCGTTGATGGTCCGGCACTTTTTGCGGCGCTTGACGATCTCTTTGCGGTCGAAGCGTTCCGGCCAGGCGCACCCCGCATACAGGTCGAGCGTCACACCGGGAGCAACGGCGAACACCAGTACATTGCCTTCCACCTGGTAATCGATCCCCGGCTTTAGGACGGTCGTAAATTCCCCGATGCCAGCGAAAACGAAGTCCGGAATGAAATCACACTGCACCCGTTCCGTAGCATTCTCGACGCGACGCTCCTGCGCGAACAGCGGGATTCTCAGCACGTCAGCCCCCTTCCGGCCTTCCTCGTCATAGATGGAATCGTGAGTATGTGGCGTGCCGACGTAGAGAATCCGCCCACCGGGAACCAGAATATGCGTTTGCTCCGACAGCCTGAACCGGAGTTTCTCGCGCGCCTCTGGCGTGGCGATATTTCTCGGGACTTCAACGTCATCGTTTTGCACCTCATCGGCCCGCGAACTGGTGATGTTCGACAGGATGCCGGCGGCCTGCATGGATGGATTCCGCGCATCGTTGGCCCCTGAAACCCACCAGAAGGATATTTCGCCGACCGTTTCGCCCATGTCCCGCGTCAGCGGGTGGCGCATCAGGACGTTCTTCGTGTCCCGCGCGGTCTTGTAGGCGGTGCCGTCCTGGTCGCCCTGGTGCAGAATCCGGTACGTTGCGTCGCGGTAGTAGCGCCATGCGTTGTAGATGGCCAGATGCGTCGACTTCGCCGCCCCCCGGAACACTTGCAGGACGCCGATGTCGCCCCGGTGTTCTAACCAGTCCGCAATACGGTAGTGAAACAGCGGAACTTCCCACCCTTGAGCCTCGGCCCAAATGTGGAAAAACTCCGCGTAGCTGGCCTTGTCCATGCCAGTCACTTGCGAACCGGCATTCCCTCTTTGGCGCGCTTGACGATTCCCACCACTTCCGCGCGAGCCGATTTGATCATGCGATCTATCCGCATGGTTTCGCTTTCATCGTTCTCGCCCCCGGCTTCGCCCTTGATCTCTCGATTTTTGAGCATGATGAAGCTCTCTATGCGCGCGGCCACGGTCAAGGATTGCGTCGCCATCTTGGTCAGCCAGTGCCGGTCGCCCCGTTCTTCCTTGGTCGCCAGCGTCAATTCGCTGGTAGCGTCCATTTCATCTATGGCGTGATTGACGGCCATGTCCTGAATGCGCTTGAGTTCGGATTCTTGCGTTTTGTCGATCATGATCAGCCTCCTGCGACTCGTGAAATGTCCGGAGCGCGGCTCGGCGCGGCGTGTCCAGGCTCCCAGAAATACTCCTGCCCAAATTCCCGCCGCGCCCGGCTTGCCATGCTCGACAGGTAGCCCGGCGAAAGCTCGTTCTGCAACTGCTGGAAGAACAGATGATCCGCCGCGCCCTTGACGTACCAAAGCGATGCGCCCGGCGTCAGCCCCTTGGCAGCCTTGACCAGTTCCGCGCCGGCCCGCGTATCCTTGCCCTGCGCCATCTGGATCAGGTTGCCTTGCGTCAGGCCGATCATTTCTTCCGCCAGCCCGGCCACCGGCCCGAGCATGGCCGACAAACCGCCGCCGCCGTGCTGCGTCGCCTCGGAGTAAATGAAGTCGCCGTACAGGCCCAAGCTGCCGCCCTTGAAGAACGCTTGCGCCCAGAACTTCGCCGCCTTCTTCGGATCGTCCCAAGGGTTTGCGTTCTTCGGATCGCGGCCGGCGAGGATTTCGGAGATTTCCACGGCCAGCCCGCCAAGCAGCGTCGTGCCGAGAACCAGCGGCATCAGGTATTTTGCCCGGCCGCCTGCCGTGCCGCCCGATTCGCCGCCCCAATTCATGCCGCGTGAGACGTGGCGCTCGATCATCGCCAGCGGGAAGGACTTGAACAGCCAGATGCTGCGCCACAGTTCGCCGCCGAGCGTGCCGCGCGACTGCGAGCCTTGCGTGATCACCTTGGTTCGCGCGCCGGGGGTGATGACGGCCATGTCGACTTCTTCGAGGACCGCGCCGAGTAGGCGGGTCGTTGCGGCGCTTCGTGCACGCCCTATGGCTTGCCCGATCTGCGGGTCAACGTCGCGCGCGATGCGATCCATGACGAACTGGCGGCGCTGCTGGCGCTCATTTGATCGGAACCAGAACGCGGCAAGTTCATCGCGGATGTCGTCAAGCCGCTTTGTCTCTGCCTTGTCGGCGCGCATGACCTCGGCGTCGGATGACCGCTCGGCGTTCCTGATCCTCGCTTCGATCTCGACAATGCGGCGGGTCAGCGCACCTTCACGCAATCCGTACTGGCGACCAAGCGAGCCGCCCGCAGAAGCAACCCGCGCGGCCAATGAATCGGCCTTCCCCTCAAAGATCCGCGATAGTTCCGAGTTCGCACCGGGAACGTACTCGTTTGCCTCATTGGTGGCACGATGGACATCCGCCAGCAGGCCGCGCACGTTGTCAGAGTTCTTTTCGTTCTGGAATGCGGCTTCTATCTCGGCTCGCACCTTGACGCGCTCGATTTCAGCCTGCACCAGATCAATGCGCGCCTGCAATGCCTCGGACAGCTTCTGTACCTTGGCATCCTTGTCGACGGCCATCTTCCCGATTTTCTTCGCCGCTGCGGCCTGAGCATCCTTGAACCTGTCTATGCGCTTGTCGACCCAACCCGTTTCCTGATCATTGCGCGCGTTCAGTTCGTCAATCTGCGCCTTCGCTGCCGCCTTGATCTTGTCGATTTCAGGTTGCATCACCTTGGCAATCTCAGCATCCGGAATTGCCCGCACCGCTTCAGGCGTCAGCATGGTCTCGTTGCCGCGCCATGTTTCCAGATTCGCCAGCCTCCACACTGCCCAATCGGTTTCGGTGACGCCCTTGGACAGTAGGATGCGGTGATCGAGCGGATCGAGCTTGTCGAATCCCTTGGTTTTCACCAGATGCCCGATACTGTCCATCATGGTGGCACCAAATGCCGCTTTGCGCGCCGCAGTCATGGCCGATAGGCCGGACGCGCGAATCGTCGCTGTCGCCATTTTGCTGGCAAAGGACGCGCCAAGCCCTTCCTGACCGAAGCGGCCAAGGTTCGATGCCATCACTTCGCCGGCAAGGCCCATGCGCGCCAGCAGTCTCCTGTCCTGCTTGTTGGCCGGATTCAGCGCGTGCAGTTCGTTCCTGAGAATCTGCATCTCGGGCAGGTTGTTGACGTGCCCCATCAGTGCCATCGTCGCTTCGTCGGTAATCGAGGTAATCACGGCAGAGCCGAGACGCGAAGCGACTAGCCATGAGCGCAGATTGTCGAAGCCGCGCGCCATGCCCTCGTTTGCCACCGGCAGCACCTGGCCGGCGACGTGATTGAACAGGCGCGTCGTCTTCATGGCCTGCTCGTTGATCGCGTTCGGGTTGTCCTTGCGTGCCGCCATCGCGTCGAGAATGGCCTGATCGCGGAACAATTCAAAGCTGCGATTCGGGTTCGGCCCAAAGGTCTCGACAAGTGCGATCTGGTGTGCGATGCCGCGAACGTGGCCCATCATCACATCGTAGAAGCCCTGCTCGCCGTACTTGACCTGATAGGCCGTCCATGCGTCGCCGTCCTTGAAGTGGATCTGGCGCGACTCGCTGCCCCAATTCGCGCGCATCGCCGAACCGGTGACCTTGCCCGGCTCAATCTTGCTCATGCCATTGCTGCTGATCGTGTCCCATGCCTTGCGCAACACGCCTTCGAGTTCGGCATCGTCCATCAGGGCTCCGTCCGCCTTGACGTATTTTTCGCGGTTCAGCATGGGCATGATGTCTTTCACCCACGAATCGGCGCCGGCCTTCCAGACCTTCGATTGGCTGTGATGGTGCGGCAAGCCCCAATCCTCAAGCTTCCCGATGTCGCCGCCGGCAGAATTGAACCGCAGGCGCAGGGCTTCTGTCGTTTCCTTCCAAGCCTTCGCGCCGGCAGCCGCGTCGGCGTTGCCGGTGTTCTCGCCCATCATTTCCTTGACCAACAGGCGGACGCCGGCCATATCCTCGACCATGCCGAAGAATCGCGGATTCGTCGCCTCGAAGGTCTGCACCAGTTGACCGACGGCTTCGTCGGCGATGGCCTTGCCCTGCGTTTCGATGGACATCACGCGCCCGGTTGCCTTGGCGTCGAAGGCGACGAGTTGATCAATTGCTGTCAGTCCGTCGATTCCGCGTGCCTTCGCGCTTGCAAGGTATCCGGCAACGCGATCATGCGCCGCGATGGTGTTCGCAATGCGCTGCTTGGCCTTGACCGCATCGGCTTCCAGCCCCTTGCTGGCGATCTCGGCAGCCATCTCCATCATGGCGCGCGGTGTCACGGCCTGGCCGGCGTTCTGCAATTCGGCGCGCGCCGCAGGCATGGCAGCCCGGACGCGATCCTCGATATTCTTGATCTCGTTGGCGTTGAGCGCGCGGCCGATGGCCTGCGTCACGGCGTCTATGCACTCGGCGCGCATCATGCAGCCCTCAGAAAGCAGGCGACCGCGGCGCGCAAGCCGGTTTCCTGCTCGGCGCGGGCGGTTTCCAGATCGGTGATGATGCCCTGCGCCTCGGCGACGGTCGTCGTCGCGTCGGCGTCGTCCAGCGGGATTACTGTGTCGGGACGGAGGGCTGTTGCTGTGCCGGTTGCGGTGTCGGTGCCGGCTGGTTGCGGCGCGCGTTCACCGCCTTGGCGGCTTTCAGCAGTTTGGCGGTCGTGTTCATCAAGTAGCTCCTTTATTCCTCGCATGAATCCGGCGTCGTCGGACTCGAAGCGCGTCGCCAGCGATTCGACTGCATCGGGGTCGATTTCTGCGGCCCGCGCCGTCATGGCGACATCAAGTTCATTATGGGATGCAAGTCCGGTTTCGGCAAGTTCGTCGCCGGTCGGCTTCCACGCCTCCGACCTCTGGCGCTGCTCGGCAACGTCGGCCATGTACTCGACCGCCCGGCGCTCGGCCGGCTTGAGGGGTTCTCCGTTCAGCGCCTTGTCGATGGCCTTGTGCAGATCAGTTTCCTTCAGTCCCTTGGGTCGGCCAGGCCACCATTCGGCATTCGGCACCCAGGCGGTGCGCGTGATGGTCTCGTTGCCGCCATCGTCCTGCTGACGGATCATGCGCCCGCCGACTTCTGCCCAGCCGGTTTCACCCTTCATGCGCAGCAGTTCGGCTCGGATACTCTCGTCGCCGATGCGCTGCTCGAAGGTGCGCGGGGCTTGCGGCTCGTTCCACGGATCGAGCGCCGGATCATTGGCCGCCGTATCGCCAGCGCCGACTTTTGGGGCAAGCGGTTCGCTGTTGCGCTCAAGGATGCGAATCAGGTCTGGGTCGAATACGACGAAATTGCTTGTTCCCTCGCCTGCCCCGCGTGAGCCGCCGTCTAGGTAGCGGATACCGGGGATGCCTTGCTTTGCAAGATCATCAGACAAATAAGCGCCGAAGCCTTCGCTAGACTTTGACTTAACAAAATCTCCCGCTGTCATTTCAGGGCTTGGCGCGTACCCTGCGCGCTTCATGGCTTCAAGCGCCTCTGGTTGCTGGCTCAGCGGCTTATCCCAATCTAAAAAGCGGGCAACTGCTTCGGCAGGGATGCCGGCTTTGTAGAGGTTGCCGGTATCTGCTTTGCCTTGTTCAAGGAGGTCTATAGCCGACTGAGACATGGCTTTAGCTTCGGCAGATAGATTTGGCGTGATGCCTTCTTTCAGTGCGGCAATTGCCGCCTCTGGAGTTTTATACATCTGCAATTTGCTGGCGGCTATTTGTCCCGCCATTCCGTTATCAGCGCCCGCCAGTTTCCTTTGATACTCCGCTGCAACCTGCTGCGACTCGGCAAAATACAGCCCGTGTCCATAAGCCTGCGCGCCCTCGCCGGTCCCAATCGCATCAAGTCTGAATTTGTCGAACTTGTGCGGGGAACCGTGCCAGAGGATCATTATTTCTTCCTCGACATCGGCCTGCACCTTCGCCGCCGCCGGATCGGGGATGGTATCGCCCACCGGCTCGCGCATCGTCACCGGCCGGCCTTCCATCAGGTCATCGATCGCTCCGGTCAGGTTCGCCACATGGGCATCACGCGAGGCCAGATCAGCGGGCAGGCCGAAGCCGCTGCGCTCCATCTTCAGTTGTTCGTTCTTCACCAGCGCCGCGTCGATATGCTCGGGCGCCAGCATCTCGGAAATCTTGGCCTTGTACTCGGCGACCGCATCGGACTTGGCCTTCTCGCCGCGAATCTGCAGCGCCCGCCCGCCACCGGCAAACGCCGCGCCGAGAATCGCATCGACCGCCATCGCTTCGCCGTCCAGCGCCTTGTACTGCATCGCCAGATCGGCACGGCCGGCCTTGGCGTAAATCTCCGAAGTCGCACCGCGCTGGAACACGCCTTGCGCCAAATTGATGCCTGCGCCGTACAGCACGTTCATGCCCAGTCCAGACGCGCCCAATGTCATCGGGGCGATTACGCCGGCTGTCATCGCCGCGCCCTGCACGCCGCCGACCTTGGCCGCGGTTTGCAAGTCGACGCCCTTGTCGAGCGCATCCAGCGTGCCGCCGACCGTTTCATTGACCAGCACGCCGCCCGGGCCGAAGGCTACCGCCTCGCCGCCGATCTTCACCAGCCCATGCAGGATTTGCCCCGCCATGCCGATTTCCTCGGCCTTCGGTGCCAGATGCCGGGAGAGCTTGTCAGCCGGCGTCACGATATGCTCGAACACCTTGTCCTGCGCCTTGATGGCGTCGCCGGTCAGCAGGTCGAAGCTGCCGGCCACTGCGCCCAGGGCGAGGCCGGTCGTGCGCTGCGTGTCGGCTGCCAGCCGGCCCAAGCCGGTGACCAAGCCCGTCCCCATGCCGGTGAAGAATCCAGCGGGTTGACTTAGATCAAGCGGATTCGCCCGCGCCTGGTCGATCAGGCTGGCGCTGTCGTGATCCCCGGCAAGGTCGAAGGCGCTCATTTCGGTATCCGGTCAGCCATACCTGACGGGTCGTTCGGGTCAGTCACGCGCAGCATTACCGGGTTGCCATCCTTGCCCAGCAGGTAGCCGGTCCCCGACTTGACCAGATAGCCGCCCTTCGTGTTCTGCAACTGCATACGCGGCCACTGGTCGGCGGTCTGCGGGATGCCGGCCTGTTTCACCGCGCCAATGAATTCACGCTTCACCACGTTCTTGAAGGTCGAGTCATCCATCCCCCACGGCTTGACCACGCGCGCCCCGTTGATGTCGGCAACGCCACCCGTCGACCGCTGAATGGCCTCTTTGAGTATTCCGTCATTGAGCGCGCCCGAGTAGTCGCCCTTCTGCGCCACCAGCCCGGCATAAGTCGCCCGCGCCGCCTGATAGGCGATCTGGTACGCCTCTTGATTCCCCGCAAAAGCATCGCCGGCCATGCTGTTGAACTTGAGCCGGATATCGGCATCCTTCGGCATGGGGAACGTCGGCTTACCGTCCTGCCCCTTCGCGTCCTTGCCGGGGTTCAAGATGCGCTCGCCGGCCAGCATCAGGCCCGCCGTGCTGCCGGGGGTGAATGTCTCGTCGCTGAAGAATCCGCTGATCTTCATCGGGCGCTCGCGGGTTGCCACCATTCCAGCAAGAGCGGTAACGGGGGAATCTGCCGCGATCTGCTGCATCGTGGCCCTGAACACCTTGTCGTCGCCAAAGCCCTTGCGCAGCATCTTGAGCGTTTCCGTCTTGGCGGCATCCGAGCCTTCGGCGAGGAACTTTGAGAGCATGGCCGCTTCCTGCTGCATCAGCCCCTTGGGTGCCGCGCCCGTCCGCTTCGATTGCTCTTTCAGGATTTCGGCGCGATTCTGCAAATTCGATGCCCATGTGTCCGGCTTGGAAAAGTCCAGCGGTTCGACCACGGCGCCCTCGCGCTGTGCCGCGTATTCCAATGGGGCCGAGTGCATTGCCTTGATGCTGGTCTGCACGAAGTTCTGCATCTTGCCCAGGTGGGTAATCTGTTCCTTGGTCGGGGTTTTGCCGTAGCTGGCAGCCAGTTCGTTGACCTTGGCGGTCATCTGCTGCGGTGTCAGGCGCGAGAATTCCGCCGTGGCCTTCTGTTCGGCGGCGATCTTGGACGCGAAGCCCTCCATCGGCGTGCCCTTGCTGGCCTTGTTGAAGGCGTCGAACTCGGTAGGCGGGATGTCGCGCCCGTTCTCGACGTACCACGAGAGCCGAGTCGCCATCGTGTTCAGTTTCGACAGCCGGCGCCGTTCGGCGATCTCGCCCATCTGCGCCAGGTGTTGCTGATACCGCTGCACCTTGGCGTCGAGGAAATTGCGCTTTGCCGGGTCAAGCTCGGCGAACTGGTCAGAAGCCAGCGCGGTCGAGAGTTTCCCCAGCGCCTTGCCGTCGCGCTGCGCTGCGGTGACTTGCTTGTCCAGCAGGGTGAAAGTCACGCCTTCCTTGAATCCGGCCAGCGTCTTCTCGATCTCATGCGGGGCCATGCCGGCTTGCGCGCCGGATGCCCGAATGAAGGTGTCGACGTTGCCGATGGCCTCAACTCGTTCCGCGTCGCCGCGCGTGGCGTACCGTTGCATCTGCTCAAGGTAAGAGTCGATCCCGCCGCGGATGTCCTGCATGTCCTTCTTGGCGACCATCTGGCGCACGCCGCGCCCGGTACGCCCGATGTCATCCACCAGCGAGGCGTTGACCAGTTCGCGGTTCTCCGGAGCGACGCCCTCCATTACCTTGTCGATCCGCTTGCGGGATTCGGTGTTGAATATCTCGCCGGCCTTGGTCTTGTCGTAGCGACCATCCGTCAGACCCGCCGCGATGTCGTCATGCACATCGGCCAGGTGGTTCTTGATCTCTGCTTGAGCGGTGACAGCTTGCAGGCGGTTCGCCTCTGCCCGGCGTTGCTTGTCCTCGGCCTCCTGCTTACGCTCCTGCACACCAAAGGCTTGCGCGGCCACATCCAGCCCTTGAGCCAGCGGGCCAGCAAGGTCGGTGCCGAAGGTTGCGGCGGGAAGCTGCGGACCGGAAACAGCCGGCGCCGCCGCACGATTGCCGAAGTTGCCGAGTGGAATCCTAGCCATATCTGTCCCTATAGACGACTGGAGCGGGAGCCTGTTCAGCCTGAACCCCGCCATATTTGGAATACATCTGACCGCCCGCCGCCAGCAAGGAACCGGCAGCACTCGAATAGCCCTGCGCCTTGGCATTCGACCCGGCTACGCGCAGGCCGGATGCCTCGCTATCCAGCTTCGTGCCCTTCCTGACGCCGGTCAGCAGTTCAGTCAGGGCATCGCCTTCGGAATCCTTCGCAATCTCTCCCTGAATCATCAGGGGCGTGCCGGCGTCAGCTACCACACCGGAGGCAGCCAGAGCAGACCGGGCGGCTGATTGCTGCGACTTGCCGGCCTTCCTGATCTTGTCGGCGTTGACCTGAGCAACTTCGCGCTCAACTTGCGCGTCGGCATTGGCTTGGGCGGCCTGGTAGTTCGCCATGTCCTGTTGCTGGCTGCCGCGATTCATTGCGGACATCACCTGAAGCCCGGTCGATGCCAGCGTGAAAGCCCCGCCTGCGGTCATCGCTCCGGCCGCTCCGATCAATCCAGTAGTGGCCGCCGCTCCTGCTGTTGCTGCCGTTCCAAACAACAGCGGTTCTAGTCCTGTGCACATCGTCAAACCCTCCGCTTGAACACGCCGCCGACTTGCTCGAAGCCGAGCCGCTGATACAACTTCCCGGTTTCCTCGACCTTGACGCCGGTCGTGATGGCCAGGGTGATCTCCCTCGCGCCCTGCTGATCGCACCATGCGCTGAACTCGGACAGCAGATACCACGCCGCCATGCCGCCGCGCTTGCCAGGCACGATGAACAGCGCCAGTTCTGACGCAACACGTTCATTCGAGAACCACGGTTCACCCATGTAGCCGACCATGCCGCCGTCGATCTCGCCGTCACGCTCATGCACTCGCACGAACCCGGTCCCGATCAGCGTTTTCAGGGTGAATGCGACTTTCTCGCCGTCGTAGGCCATGAAGGAATACCGGCTTTCGGCGTGCATGATCTCGCCGATCCTGATCATGGCCGGGATGTCGTCAAGGGTCGCGTCCCTAACCATTGGCCGACACCTTCATGATCACCGCCAGAACCTGCCACGGCAGCGGCTGAGATTGACGTACAACGATGGTCTTGTTGTCGCCCAGCATGGAAACCTTCTTGTCACCAGTGAAGGGCGTAATCGAGGCGTCGAGTATCCCCGCGCCGAATTGCCTGAAGGGGATTGTCTCGCCCTGCACCGTTGCGCCCTGCGTCTCATAGAACCTGACGATGGCCTCATGGATCGACAGGCCAGCGGCTGAACTGGTGCCGTTCGGCGCCTGGACTTCCGGCTCCAATGTCTCGATTTCGGATTCGTAGTGCAGCCCGATCTCGACCGCGTTCGCTGCGCGCGGGATAGTGATCGCGCCGGCCGTCACCGTTGCCTGCGGCATGACTACCCCATCGGCCACAATGTCGACCGTTTCACCTTCCAGATGATCCAGCCCGGACCACGTATCAGTTCCCGGCCCGCTGGTGCCGGTCACCGCGGAATCTGTGTTCAGGGTTGAATCCATGTATTCGACGTAGCGGACATCAGCCCCGTCAATGGTGCGCTGAACGATCACCCAGACCTGATCTTCGGCGCCGTTCGGGATGGATGCGACGGACTCGAACAGCCCGTCCGTGGTTCTGCGCCCCCAGCCGATAACATCCTGATCCCGGTCAATCGACATTGACGGCATGACGCCATCGCCGCGCACCATCCACACCACTTGATCCGGTTCCTGCGCGAAGGCCATTTCAAAGATTTCACCCTGAGGGATATGCTCGGAGAGAATGGACACGTCGGGGCTGTTGAAGCTGTCAATGTCAGCCCGGTAGCCCAGGGCGCGGACCTTTTCACCGCCGCGGGTGACGAAGATGATTTCGTTGGCCACGCGAACCGGGCGAGTCACACTCACCCCGTAAGCGGTTTGGCTCCTGATCTGTACGTTCGTCGGGGTGATGGCCGAGTCATTTCCTCCGGTCATGGAGAACTCGCCGCCGTAGGTCATGGGCAGGAGAATCCGCGTCGACGTCAGGTGTTCTATCGGGTTGATCTGGTCGGATGCAATCGTGAAGGCGAACCCGTCACCATCATCCACTCCGTCAGAGAAGTTGTAATACTCGCCCGTTCGGCTGCCCCAGATGGTTTGCGGATAGCCAGGCGACCCGGCCACGATCAGGCGTTGCTCGAACAGCGTCCCGCAGCGAGGATACCCGTCCACCGAGTTCCATACCTTCGAGCGCAAGGCCCAGCCTCCCGACTGCGCCGCCGTGGTGGCGACCAGCACGGTATGAATGATGCCGGTAACGATGGTTGAGGACGTAAAGCCGGTGATCTCGATCAGGCCGCCGTTGATCTCTACGAACTTGCCGACATCGGTCACCTGTGCGGAATTCTTGAACGCCGCGGCCCCCGCCGTCAGCGTCACCGCCACGCCTTCCGGGTCTTTGACGCTCGGCGTCAGCGTGGTTTTCGGGGATTCGGTCAGCGTCCAGCTTTGCGAGGCAATTGGGCCAGCAGAGGCGAAGGCGTCGACAATGGTCACCGTGACGACTGTCGTAGAGGTGTAAGCGGTGATTGTCGCAAGCCCCGCCCCGCTGGTAATCTGCCGGCCCACGTCGGACGCCTCGAAGCATGCCGCGGCTGCCGTCGCCGTTCTGCCGGCGCCGACAGTGGCAAGCGATAGCGTCAAGGTGGTAACCGGCTTGTCGCCCTTTTCCTCGCTGGGCTGAACCTGCCACGGCACCGCCGACAGTTTCCATGACGTGTTGGAATACCGCACCAAGCGATAGACCGGATAACTCGGGTGGAACAGAAACATCGTGTCCGCAGACTGGATGTAGTGCAGATCGTCCAGTTCGTCATCTTGATACGGGCTGACGACTTCGACCGGCGTACCCGGAGGGCTTTCGACGCGCCCGGTCGTGGCGTAGAACCGGACATAGATATCGCCGAATTCCAGCACGAAGGCTTGCGTCCGGTTGAAGATGAACGGGATCAGCCGCGCGAGTTTCGTACTGTCCTTGGTCTCTGCGGCGTACCGAGTTCCCGGCGCCCGCTTCGCACCACCATGCGCCTGCGGAACGGCATTGAGACAGGTTTTTAGGCCGTTCTTGAAGCGGGCGACATCAACCCGGCCCAGCAGGCGGGGGGAAATCTCCCCAGCCGTGAAGTTGGTCTGGATGTAGTCGACGCGCGCCACTTAGCGCCTCGCTGCAAGGAAGGGGAAATCGCCTACTTCGTCGGGCGTGTCTTCCTGCCCGTCAACCGCTTTGGCTTGTTTCAGCAGGAGGGTGAATTCCTGATACACCGAGTCGCGCAGGCTGGTTGATTTGGTCAGGGCGTAGGCCATCGAGAAGGCCATGTAGCGCGTCATGCACTCGACCAGTTGCGAATCCCAGCTTGCAACATCCTCGTTGTCGTAGATGTATTTCAAATAGGCCGGATTGTCGTCAATGAGAATCTTGCGGCCTTCGAGCTTGTATTCGGGCACGTCGCCGTCCAGGCCGACCGACAGCACGCGCAGGCAATCGCCGGGCAGGGTAAATTGATACGTCCAGTCGAAAGCGGGAGCGGCCACGTCCGGCGCCAGTGCGGCGCGCTTGATGGCGCAGTTCCACGGATGCGAGCGCAGCACCGCCTGGCGGGAGTTGTCCCACAGGTTAGAGCAGATCGTCGCCCGGTCGGAGTTCTCGGAGAACGATGCGATGCTGGATTGCCCGAGCAGCAGGAGGGCGTTACTGCATACCTGAACTTCAGAGGTAGCCATGCGTCAGCCTTCCAAAACGAAAAGGGGCCGGCCACCCCCGAAAGGGCAGCCGGCGAAACTGGCGGGCGGGGAGAAGGACCGCATCACCAGAGGAGGTTGCTTAGGTGCCGTCCACGAAGCGGACTTTTGCCGTGATGGTGCCGGCTGCGTCAGATGCCGCCGTCAAGGTGTAGCACACGTCGTACCAGATCTTCGGGTCAGCGGTGAGGCCGAGGGCTTCCCACAGGCGGCGCTCGACATGAACGATGTCGAAAACCGCCGATTCGTGGGTGATGTCCACCGCACTCAGGGCGCCGGCATTCAGCACCAGAGCGGAGGCGAACAGGTCGGCATCCACCACCGCGCCACCATCAGCCGCGGTCTTGTAGAGGCCCACATCAGCAATGGCCGTGGTGCCGTTGTCGTCGCTGTAGTGCAGGATTTGCGACACGCGGGCGCTGGACGGGATGCGGCAGATGCGATAGACCGAAGCGATGGAATCGCCGTTGACGGTTTCGACGGTGCCGACGCTCTCGCGCAGGCGGCCGGCAGAGAGGTAGGCGCCAGTCAAATCGACCGGCGTTGCGTCGGCATTGGTAACAGCCGTGGACTTGGTGTTTACGACAGCCATGATTTATCTCCTTGGCTCAGGGTTTAGTTACAGGCGATCTGCATGACTTTCGCGTCCTCGATGCGGACAGCGCCCAGCGACATGCAGGCATACGGCTGCATGGAGTAGGACTTGTCGGCGCGCTCGGTGAGGCGGGTCGTGATCTCTTTGCCGATGCCCAGGGCAACACCGGACTTGGCCCAGGCGAGAACCAGATCGCTCGTGCCGTCGTTGGTGATGCGCTCGGTCGGCACCACGCCGAAGCCGAACAGCTTCTGTCCCTTGGGAATGTCGCCCGACATCATCGACAGAACGGTGTTGTACTGCGTGTCCGTCATCGTGGTATCGGTCAGCAAGTCCTCAAGCTGGTCAGACGAGTAGGCGATGTAGAGGTCTTCGCCGTTCTCGCCGTCGCATTCGTTCAGACGGAAGTTCTTGCGGGCGGTGATCAGCTTCGCCTTGGTCAGCACAGCGCCACCGTGCGCGATCTTCTGCGCAGCGGGCAGGGCCACCGTACCGGACGAGGAGCGGGCAGAGCCGTTCATCGCGGCAATGATCACATCGTCTTTGGAACGGTTCATGGCGGCAACACCGGCCTTGAGGTAGTCGCTGGCCGGATCGGCAAGCATCTTCTTCTTGTCCATGTCGTCGACCAGGTCCGCCCATTCGTAATCGTCAAGATCGACGTAGCGAGTGCTGTGCGGGGTTTCGATCAGCGGGGTATCGCCGTGGCGCGTGGTCTTGCGCTGGGCAGCGGTGGCGCCGATGCGGTTCATTTTCTTCGACTCGCCGACGATGCCGGATTCGACAACGACCTTCGATTCGAGGCGCGATTCCATCTGTTGCGACAGATGGTAGAAGTTCGCCGAGAACTGCGTGACGAACGCTTCGGTTACTTGGAATGACATGATGAATCTCCCGAAAAGGAATAATTGAATGAATCGTCTTTTCGGGTTGTTCGCTCATTTAGCCTTGCAGCCGAGCGGCCCTGGTGTGATGCGGTGCTACGGTTTGCGGGCTGCTGTGCAGTTGTTCCCGCTCTGTCTTGCTTCCCGGCTTGGCTGGCCTTGCGGTTGTTCAGCCGTGCCTTCGTGGGTGGGCTACTCGCTGCACGATCCAGCTATTCGGCTTGCGCCTCCGGCTGATCCGGCTTTATCAGAGCCGCGCAACTTTCGCCCATTGATCATGCCGCCTTGCGCTGTTTCTGCTTGGCCTGCGCTTCGTGGTGGGCGCGAACCTTGGCTTTTACCTGTTCGTGCTTCGGATGGCTCTTGTCCCAATACGGCGAACCCTTCGCCATCAGTTCATCAAGGCTTTCAGCGGCCAGCACCGAATCACCGCCGACGCCGGGGTCTTCCTGCATTTCGCGTCCGACCTTGGCGAGAATCTTGATCACCGCCGGCATGTTGCCGATGCGGTTGATCTCCTTCGCGTCCGCCTCGTCGGCGTAGGCGTTGAACGCCTTGAACGCCAGCTTGACGTTCTCCGTGGTCTTCTCGGGCGTACCGTAGTAATCCTTCAGCGCCGCCTCGGCCTTGCCCTTGCCGAAGTTCATCATCTGATCAGCCAGCGCGGGAATCTGCGAGGCGTACTCGGTCATCACCGCTTGATACTGCTTCTGCGTCAGGCCGAGTTCGTGCGCCTTACCCTTGAACTTGGCGGTCAGGTCAGGGTCCGGCTCGAAGGCTTCCATGCCAGCAGGCGGCTCGAACTGGTATTCCGTCGCTTCCTTGGGCGGCAGGCCGGTATCTTTCATGCGCTGCTCAAGCCCGGTGTAGGACTTCGCCCAGGCTTCGTGATTAATCTCTCCCTTGCCGGCGTCCCAGAACTTGGCGGGAACGTGCGCAGGGCGGCGGGCATCGGTCTCGCTGGCCTTGAGCGCCGCCTGTTCTGCGGTCTGCGGAGCGGGGTTCTGTTCATCAGTAACCGGAGCGGCAGCGGCAACAGCCGGGTCTTCCGACTTGCCGAGCGATTCGAGGATGCTGGTCTCAGTCTCGACCGTACCACTACCAGTGCCGCCTTCGGTGCCGTCAGTTGCTGCGTCCATCAGGGTGAATCTGCGCATCAGGCGTTGAATCAACATTCTCGTTTCTCCTTAAAGTATCGGCGGGAACTTGGGCGTCCCGCTCTCGACTGAAACAACGGCGTCCAGAATGAACCGGATCACTGACCGCTGACCTTCGTGGTACGCGGTCAGATCGCGCTGGCCAGGCACGAATGAAGCCTTGGCATCAAACCGGGCGATCAGGTCATCAAGCACCGCCGAACCTTCGTGATGCCCGACAAGCGCCGCGTAGTAGGTTTCCGGCGTGACCTGGCTCATGCTGTCGCACCTTCCATGATCTGGCGGCGATACGGGTCTTTCTGCTCATCCTTGACCACGGCATACAGGCAGCGGATCA
>Ga0181363_1000058_pt1 | contig 32863 bp, 30 predicted proteins | sample Fa13NDMLBSN_FD_130109 | JGI IMG/M metagenome (GOLD analysis project Ga0181363, IMG submission 130109) | Freshwater viral communities from Lake Michigan, USA - Fa13.ND.MLB.S.N | ecosystem: Environmental > Aquatic > Freshwater > Lake | place: USA: Michigan | collected 2013-09-23
ACATTTACTATCATTTACAAAGATTAACAGCAAACCAGATGAACAAAGAAACAATTAACAAAGGAGATTATATTTATATACAAAATAAATACACCGCTTCATTGAGGAAAGTAATTTATAAAAGTAAAAATATAATAGAGTTTAAATATGGCTGGTGTTTTATTGACCAATTAAAACCAAATCAAAATAAAGCTTCTAAAGTTAGATATATCTTATTAGAGGAATAACACCAGAGAATAAAACAAATGCAACCAGAGAGCCTTACATTAATTTGTAGGGCTTTTTTTTTACCTACTTATTAACTAACTTTGCAAGATTAATAAACGGAAATAAACGAAATATAAAGAAGATATGGCCAGATTTACAAAAGGAAATAACGCAAATCCAAACGGCAGACCAGTTGGCGCTGTTAATAAGATTAATAAAACGATAAAAGAAAGCGTTTTAAATGTATTTAACAAGATACAAGACGACCCACAGCACAATTTAGAAACATTTGCAAAGAAATACCCCAGAGAATTCTATTTGATAGCCTCGAAATTGATACCTACTGAAATGATAGGCACTACCGAAACTATTATAAAGGTAACCATACCAGAGGAAAGACAAATTGAAAGCGAAAATATTATAAGAATTTAACCGAAAAACCCCCAAAATGAAGCGTTTTATCGGGAAAACACCAAAAAAAAGCTAAAAAACCCCTAAAAAAAGCTGTTCAGAATTTTGCACACACGAGTTAAAGAATAGCCCCCAAAATGAGTTTTTCCCAAATTCGGTTTTTCGCCTCCCCAAAATTTTTTTTTCTGCCCAAATTGGTTTGTTTAAGGCTCACTACAATCATTTAGCACCTTGAGTGGTATAAGCACCTAACTTTTAGTTAAAGTGTCTTATATCGCTTTATTTTAAGTCAAATGTAAATAAGGTTCAACCTCAAATTTTTTTTTAGCTCAAAATTGATTCGTATTGATACGCATTTATCCAAATAATGAGCTACAAATTCCCAAATTAGGAACTTTAGTAAATTTAGTAAAACTTTAGTAGGGTTTTAGTAGGGTTGCTTACGGGTTTTGTAAGGGTTTAGTATTACTAACGCAAAAGGTTAGTAAGGATATAGAGTGTCCGAATTGACACTTAATATATAAAGTCAAAAAGGACACTATAAATATTGGGGCATTTAGGGTGTACCCCCTATATACGATTTAGGATTATTTTGGATGTCCAAAATTTTTATCTTTTAGTTGTTTGTTATAGTAATTTGTAGTAATATTGCATTATGGCAGAATTAAGTGTTGAATTTCCAAGAGTTAGCCAAATGGTTAATAAGAAGTTTGAGGACATTTGGTATAACGAGGATAGATACTTGTTACTTTATGGTTCAAGGGGTTCTTCCAAGTCTAACTTTGCTGCTAAGAAAAAAGTATTCCAATGTTTGACCTTTCCTTACTTTAGGGATATTATGATTCGTGAGAGTTATAACACGATTAAGGATAGTCAGTTCCAAACTATTAAGGATATTATCTACGAATGGGGATTAGAAAGCCTTTTTCACTTTAAAGAGAACCCTTTAGAGATTCATTGTAAGAATGGTAATATCTTTTATGCTCGTGGTTGCGATGATGTAGATAAAATCAAGTCTATTAAAGACCCTTCTGGTGCTTGGTATGAAGAAGCAAACAATATATCTCAAGAGGACTTCTTAACCATCACTACTTCTATTAGAACATCTAAAGCTCCGTATCTTCAAGAGATAATGACACTTAACCCAGAATGTAAAGGAGATTATCACGACTTTTGGGTTTATAAGATGTTTTTTGAGCCTTTAGGAGAAGAAATGGAAGGGAGAGGAAGTTTAGACATCCAATTAAACGAGTTTGAAACATTAAGCACTCCTTATACTGTTCATCACTCTACTTACAAAGATAATCGCCATGTTGGTAAAGCATTTATGGCTCAATTAGAGCAATTAGCAAATGTTGACCCTTATTACTATCAAGTTTATGCTTTAGGGCAATGGGGAGAGAAAAAAGCTCAAAATCCTTTCTTTAGTGCGTATGATAAGAACAAACATACCAGCGATGAGCCTAAATACGATTATAGAAAACCACTTTACATATCTATTGACTTTAACTTAAATCCTTTCTCGGTTTCTTTTTATCATCTTTGGAGAGATGCTTACGGAGAACACCTACATTGCTTTGATGAAATGGAGATTTATGGTGGTTCAATACCAGAACTGGCCGATAGGATTAACCAGAAGTATGGAAGAAGCTTACCGATGTGTAAAATAACTGGGGATGCTATGGGTAATAGAGGAGATATATCACAAAGGGATAACGCTTCGCTTTATTTACAGCTTGTCAGACTTTTAAAAGGAGTTAGAGTAACCCAACTTTATACACCAGCCAACCCTACTCACGAAAATAGTAGAGCAGATTGTAATTACTTCCTTTATCACTTTGATGACTTTAAAGTAAGCACAACAAGTTGTAAGGGTATGATTCGAGATTTAGCCAATATGCAAGTGGATTCATTTAACTCCATTATTAAGAAAAATCGTAAAGATGTGAACCAAAGAGCCGATTTTGGGGATAACTTTAGATATATGGTAAATACCTTTATGTTTGACTGGATTAAAAGACATTCAAAAGGAAGTAGTAGGATATATAAAAAATAATTATCTTTGTAGTATGGGATGTATAAATTGCACAAGCACAAGACCAGTATTAAGCTGCGTAACTAATTTAAGAATTGGAACAGTAGGTATTTCTACTGCTTATTATGTTTATTTTAGGAATAGTTCAAGTGGTAAGTTAAATAGAGTAAGTGCTACTTCAAGCATAGTAGGTTTACTTACGGCTGTAATAGACTTTGACCCTTTAGCTAATTCTCAGTACGAAGTATGGGCAACCTTACAAACAGCTGAAGATATTGATGCCAGAGTAGTAATTGGTATTTCTACAATAGAAACAGATTGCTTCTATGTGCAATTCCAAAGAGTTTACAATAGTTCAAATGCTTCAATAACTGCAACTAATCAAACATTAGCCTTAGCATAATGATTTACATATCTGTGATTATATCACTTGTAACTTGCTCAATAGCGATTATGAGTGATTACAAAGTAGGAGAGCCTAAAAGGTTTCAGATGCTCTTATATTGGCTCAAAAAGCCTATCGTGGACTTTAGAGAGCGAATAGAACACATTTGTAACGAAAAGAAAAAAGATGCAAGAGAATATTACTCAAATGCTATTAATTCTTTACAAGACAATGATGTAAGAAACTTTAAAGTAAAATACTATATGGACTTACAAGATAAGAAGCTTGAAGAAGTCGAAGCTTGGAAAGAGCGTAAGCTTAATTATGAGTTTTACCTTAAACCAGTCATTCTTTGCGTATATTGTATGCCATCTTTCTGGGGTTCTATTATCTATGTGAGCTTAAACGGATTTACCAATCCAGTAGAGTGGATTTTATCTTGCACTATGAGTGTATTCATAAATGCTTTTATCTGGGACTTATATACTAAACTAAACTAATATGATTATTGCCAAAAACTTACAATCAGTTTACAAAAACAACAAAGAAGAACTTTTAAAACTTATAGCCAAAGACCAGAACAAACCAATCGGGTTTGATGAGTTAGAATACTCGTTTGTGGATTTACAAGGCAAGAAATACTATTCATTCCCAGAAGCAACTGCTTTACCTATTGAAAGATTGGCTAAAATGGAAGAATACAAGGTTTATATGTCAAGTGGTTTACATTCTGATATGGTTACTGAGATAACAGAGTATATGGAATCTATCTTAGCAAAGATTGTAAACTCTGGTCTTGATAACGAAGTAAAAAAGAACTCATCTAAAAATATTGGAGATTTAGGAATGTTGATTAGAGAGTTAAAAGAAAGACAAAAGACCTTTATCCCTATTGAGCTATATTATGCGTTCTTAGCTATCCAATTAGTAAGAGAGGATGAGAACCCACATATCTTTAACAATAGCGTTCACAACTCTAAAATAGCTGCCTTGATGGATTTGAATGAAATGAATGGTGGGTTTTTTTTTGGCCAAAGGGAATCGAAACAGCTTCAAAGCTGGTTGAATATGTTAGAACCAGAATGGAACGAATACTGGCAGAACTCAATACAGTTTCATCAAACAAGAATAAAAGCATTAGAAACTTACTTATCAACCAGATAATCATCGCAATGCGTGATGATAGAGAACAGCTTCTGATGCGACTTTCTGATGGAGATAAAGTGCAATACGATTCCTTAAAGAAGGCCAATGTAAGGGAATTTTTGAATAAATTTGCTATATTTGTAGATGAGTTGAAACAACCTCAAGTGCCAAAGTAACAAGGCAAATAATGAGTTACCTTTAATAAGATACCATTATGGCACAAGTAATAGAAACCGTATTTTCAATCAGAACCGAGGAAAGCGTAGCTAACCTTAATGAAGTTGTTGGAGCTTTAGGCAAAACAGAAGCAGCTGGTAAAAAAGCAGCAAGAGGGGTTTCTGATGAATTAAACAAAATACCAGCAGCAACTAAAAAAGCAACTTCTGGATTTAACGGTCTATCAAACTCAATCAACCAAGTTTCAAGAGAATTACCAGCTTTTGCATTCTCAGCTCAAACTGGTTTCTTGGCTGTATCAAACAACATTCCTATTTTAATTGATGAAATTACTGCTTTAAGGAGAGCTAATTCTCTACTTGTTGCTGAAGGTAAAGCTTCTGTTCCAGTATGGAAATCAGTTGTAGGTGCTTTATTTTCTTGGCAAACAGCTGTATCGGTAGGTATATCATTAATGGTTCTTTATGGCAAAGAATTAGGTAGTTTTTTCACTTCTCTATTTAAAGGTAAAGAAGCAATGGATGCTGCTAAAATTAGTTTAAATGCTTTAAATAAAGCTTATGATAGCCAAGAAGTTAAATCTGGAGTAAGTTCTTTATTGCAAATGAGAATAAATCTTTCAGATGCAAAACAAGGGTATATTGATAAAACGGCTACTTTAAAAGAATATAATAAAACTTATGGAATTACTTTTGGTATTGCTAAAGGAGTAGAAGAAGCAGAAAAGAACTTAATAAATGGCACTCCAGCATATATAAACGCTTTAGTACAAAGAGCAGCAGCTACTGATTTAATTAATCAAGCTTCTGCTGATTTAGTAAAAAGAGATAAAGTAGATAAAGATAGATTAGAATTAAATGATGCTATAAATAAAAGAAAATTAAAAAGAGCAAACGAAGCTTATTATGATGAAGCAGATGATTTTGTATTAAAGAAAATGCAAAATGATAAAGCTGCTTTAGATAGAGAGGTAATAGATTTAGATAAATCACAAAAAACTAAATTAGAATTAGCACAAGGATATGCAGATAAAGCTGCAAAAGTATTAAAAACTGGATTAGGAGATACTGGTAAAGGAGGGGCTGAAGTTCTTAAAACCGAATTTGAAAGATTACAAGAGCAAATAGAGAAATTAAAAACTCAAATTGAAAATGGCATCTATACTGGTAAAAATGTAGATAAAGATATTGCTCTATTAGGTAAATTAGAACAAAAAGTAAAAGATGTAGAAAAAGCATTTAGTGTGCTTACTGGAGAAGATGCAGAATTAAACTTTCAAGCTGCTATTAAGGATTCAGAAGCATTTTTAAATGAAATAGGGAAACAATCATCTGATGACTTAAAAGATAGAAGAAAAGAAGATAAACAAGCTATTGAAGATAAACTTTCAGCTAATAAAGAATATTATTTAAGATTAAAAGAATTGGCTGGAGATAACCAAGCCCAATTAGATGTTTTAAATCAAAATGAAATACTAAGCGATATTGAAGTATATAAAGCTGCAATAGCTGCTGGGGAAGATTATGGAGATAAAAAGTTAGCAGCAGAAGATAGATTAAGGATTCTTAGATTAAATATTGATAAAAGATATGCTAAAGAGAAAAAAGAAATAGAGAAAGAAATAGGAATGGCTTCAATAGAAGTTGCTCAATCTATTGCTGATGGTATATTTAAAAATAAAAGAGATAACGATGAACAATCTAAAAGCATTGAATTAGCTAATATTGAAGATTTAAAAGAGAAGAAAATTATATCAGAAGAAGAATACGCTAAAAGAAAAGCTGATATAATGAATAGAAATGCAGAAACTCAAAGACAAGCAGATTTAGCACAAATTCAAGTTAATACAGCTATTGCTATCTTGAAAACATTTGCTCAACTTGGATTTACACCTCAAGGTATTTTAGCTGCATCTTTAGCTGCTATACAAGGAGCAATACAATATGGATTTGCATCATCTCAACCATTACCTAAATTTTATGCTAAAGGTACTGATAGAGTAACTGGTGGTATTGCTGGTAAAGATAGTGTAAGTGCAATGTTAATGCCTAACGAAGCAGTTATTCCAGCTAAAGAAAATATGGAAAGACAAGGATTGGCAAAAGCTTGGATTAGTGGAGATTTAGATAAGCATTTAGCTATGAATTACATTAATCCAGCTATTGATGAGGTTAATCGTAAATGGGAGATGTCATTGAAGTTAAATCAACAAAGTACATTTATAAGGAATGATAACTTTAACGATAGGAAAATTGTAGGAGAATTAATTAAATCCAATAGAATAAATAGAAGTATAGCTAATAGCTTGAATGATAAGTCAGTTAAATCTAAACATAGAAGATTGTGGAATTAAGTAATTATAGAGTTTATTTAGGTGGTAAATTATTAAAGAATATACCTCAAGGTTTAGATACATTCCAAAAGGAGTTCCAAAGAGATAATGACCTTTTTGGTGTTTATTCAGTAAGCTCTTTTAACTTAATTTTTGTTGGAGATGGGTATTGTATTCTTAGGGATTTCCAAAATGATTTAAACTCTTGTAAATTAACTATTAGGATTGAGCAAAAATGCAATAATATCTGGGTAACAAAATTTACTGGTATTATAGAATTAGGTTCTGTTGTAATAGATGAATCTGCATCTGAAGCTACTTGTGAAATGCAAGATGATAGTCCATTAAGTTTAATTATACAAAATGCTTCTGTTGATATAGATTTACAATCAACTAAAAGCTTATTTGGTAATCCCATAACTCCAATAACCCAAATAACTGATACTTTATTTTCTCCTACAAATAGTTCAGCTTATACAAATAGGTATTTTTACGATGCTAAAGAAGTTGTAAGATTCCTATTAGAAGCAATAACAGAAAAGACTGTAAATGTAACAAGTAGCTTTTTAACAAAAAGTGTACAAGAAAATATATGGGAAATTCAATATACTGGTAATCTTAGTAATATAGTAGATACAACTATAACATTTAAGAATTTTCAAGGAGATGTTGTTACTATTGTTGCTTTAAATAATTTTGGTGGAGCAAATGAAACATTTATTACTGGTTATTATTTAATGCCATTTAGTACATATTTAGGTGCTACTTCTGGTGTTTTTGATTATGTGCAAAATGCTTTTAAATTTGATTTTGACCATAGAGGATTTTTCTTTTTTGTCCCAAATCAAGGTGCAAAAAAAGTTACACTTTATTGCAATTTGCCAATAGAAATATTAAGCGTTAGTGTAAATTCATTAGGCTCAGAAACAGTTACAGCTAATTTAATACAAGAATACTCTGATGGAGGTAATAATCCTTGTGTTACAAACTATAATCTAATTAGTGGGTTTAATGACCCAGCAAGATTCCCTATGAGTTTTAAAACAATAATAGAAGAATTGCATAAATTATACAATGTTTATTTCATTGCTAATTATGACAATGATGGTAATATTGACATTAGAATAGAAGATTATCAATATTTTGCAAATGCTTCAGCTAATATTGTTTTTGATAATGCTGAAAACTTAAAAATCAGTATTGATGAAGAAACAGCAGCAATAACAATAAGTACTGGAGAAGCTGTTGATACAACATTAGGTTCTAATGAATTTACATTTGGAAGTGAGTTTTGTGGATTAGGTAAAGATTTAGATGTAAAAAATGATTTTGTTATTGGTAGTTATCAGATATTTGAAGATTTAAGACTTACTTATGACCAATCAAAAGAAAACCAAGTTTATTTTTTAGAGAATAATGCAGAAAAGTATTCTGTTTGGTTTACAGCATTACCTCCAAATGTTTCTTGGGCATATAGAATATCAAATGCTTATAATTTACATTATACTAATTATCATAAGATTTATAGACATTTCAATAAATTTAGAAAAAATATAGTAGGAAGTATAGTTATACCAGATAATAAATATAGTTCTAATATTAACATAACTAATACTGCTAATAATAGGCTATTTAAAAATTATCAATTTAATGAATTTATGGGCAGAGATGAATTTAATTCATTATTTGACAATATATCTGATAAGGCTAAATTTAAAAGAAAAGAAGATACAGTTTATAAAGAAGGTTTAATCAAATCTGCAATTTACAACGATTTTGATGGGAGTGCAGAAATAACAATTTTAGGAGAATGATAACGATACCAGAATCACAAGCGATTAAGTTTCTTGCTCAAGGCGAAGCTAACTTTAACAATTCAGACATCTGTGGATGTAATACTGATGAACAATGGAACTACAAAGTAACTGCTGGAGATGATATATGCTTTCAGTTAAGTGCTGCTTGTGAGGAATCAAGTGATTTGGTTTTAAATGGCTCTTTTGAAGAAGCTGGAGGTACTTCAAGCGATTTTGCTGATTGGACAAGAAATAATGATTCTGAATCTACTCAAGTTGTTAGATTTTTAGATAATAATGCCCCTTGTGGTAATTATTTAGCAAAATGGACTAATAGTGTAGATACTCCTACTCCATCTTCTATTACCCAATCTATTACATTAGAAGCAAATAAAACTTATAAGTTTTTAATTAAATTAAAGATTGCTGAAGGTGTTTCATATACTAACTCAAATGCTAATGCAGTAATAGTTACAATTAACTCACAACAATATTTTATTACTCCTACAACAACTTGGACTGAATATGAGATTGTTGCCACTATGGGTACTGGGATAGCAAGTAATACTTTAATTATAGAGCTTAATAGTGGATTAGCGTTAAACATTGCTAATTTATATGTTGATTGTGTATCAATGATTAAGTATGGCGATTGCTGTGTAGTAGGGACTGTAAACAATGGTTGTTTTGAATTAGGAGCTAATGCTAACGCAGAATATGAGTTACCAGCTACATTTGATAACTGGGGTACTTCTAATGTTAGTGAAAGTTTAACTGGGGGAATTAATGGAACAAGGTGTATAATCTTAAATGGATTAAGTTCTATTATAGACCAAGTAAATGTATTTACTCCAAATACCAATTATACTATTAGTTTTTGGGCTAAAGCAAACATTGCTGGGACATCTTTACAAGTTTATGCTTATTCATCTGCAACATTAATATTATCTCAAACATTAACTACGGAATGGGTATTATATACAGTTAATTTCCAAAATGTTTCTGATAATACAATTCAATTTACTCAAGATGAAACAGAGAATATAATATTTTTAGATTGCATTCAAATAAACTCTTTACCAGAAATAAATGTAGTAATTTATGATACTGTTAATGATATTGAAATACCAGTAAGTAATAATGCTATCCAAGCATATGATAGTGCTATTAATGTTTGCTTCAATGTAGATGACTATGCAATGCCAGATTGTTTTATAATTTGCGTTAATTCTTGCATTACAAACTTGATTCTTAATGGAAACTTTAAATCTGGTTCTGGTAATACATTTACAAATTGGACACTTATACAACAAGCAGATAGAATAAATTATATTTTGTATTCTCAACAATTTCAAGCTGCTCCTTGGACAAATACTAATCTAAATATTAATCTTAATAATTTAGCCCCAGATGGGACAATGACAGCAGAAAGGCTAACCCCAAATAATATTGATGCAGTACATTATTTAAACCAAATTACAACTGGTGTAACTGGAAGCACACATACTTTTAGTGTTTATGTTAAACCTAATGGTTATAGCACATTTTTAATTTATGATTCAGAATCAGATACTGGGACTTTCTTTGATTTAGAAACTGGTACAGTTGGGAGTGATTATGGTGGAAATAAGTTTGATATTAAATATATAGTTCCATTTGATAATGGATATTATAGATGTTGTGTAAGTTGGAATTATCCAACAGATATTAATATAAACTTGTATGTATGTGAATCTGAATCTAATATTGCTTTTATTGGAAATGGTGGTAGTATAAATATATTCCAAGCTCAATATGAAGAAGGTAATTCTGCTACTCCAAATATTTTAACTACAACTTCTTCAGTAACAACATCAGTTGGAGAAATTATTCAAACAACTACTGGTGGTATTGATGGTGGTAGAGCAGCTCAAATTTGGGGAGCTTATAATTCAGCTAAGTTAAGACAAAGTATAACATTAACCAATGGAGTTGAGTATAATGTAAAAGCTTGGGTTAGATATGAAGATTTAGATTTAAATCCTAATATTCAGTTTTTACTTGCTGATACTAATATTGGATTTTATCCATTAACAAGTTCGTATGAGTTAATTGAGTTTAACTTTACTAATATTGGAACTGGAAGCAAAAGATTTGAAGTTACTTTATATACAGAAAATAGAAGTGGGTTTGCTACAATAGATAATATTATAGTAACTCCTACTGCTAATTTAAGCACATATTGCTCTGAAAGCTTTGGTTATTACGAAGAACTTGATTCTTGTTCAAAAGAGTTAGTTTGGTATGATAATGAAGATTTTGCTCAAGGCATTAACTATGCTTCTGGATTTAAGAATAGAATGAGGATTAGTGCAGCAAGACAAAATCCGACTTATTTAAAATCTGATTTTAGTAAAACTCTTAATGGAGATATAAGCTCTATAAATTCTATTAAAATAAGGAAAACTTGGGAGTTTACTCTTGAAGCAATTCCAGAGTTTATTTGGGATAGAATGGCTTGTATGGCTGGTGTAAGTAATATTGAATATGATGGAGTTGCTATGTGTTCTGCTGATGAAACAGAATTAACAATTATTTGGGATAGAAACTCAAGACTTGCTTCTGGAAACATAACTTTACTACCAGCATCAGAATATGTTGTAAATAGGTCTTATAATTGTCCTTAAAATTAGTATATTTGCATTGCGATGTTTATGTGCCATAAATACTCTAAGGCATTAAAGAATAGGGTAATAAAACTTTTAGAAGTTAAATTATGTATAATTGCTCAAATTACGGATGCGACCCTTTAGATACTTATGTTCTTAACGAATGTAACGAGATTCTTTTAGGTGGTTTTGACCAAGCAATCCTTTTAGAGTGTAATCATCAAATTACTGACCCAAGCAATGCAACTCAAGTAAATGCTGCATTAGCAAACGGAACAGCTACTTTGGTTTCAGAAGCATCATTTTCAATCGAAGCACCATCTGCTGTAACAGTTGATACCTTAGTGGCTTGTCAGCCGCCAAGAACAGTAAACTACACCAGAACTGGTATGTATAAAAACCAAAATGTAAACCCTAACAATGTTGAGTTTCACGCTCCTATTTTTAGAGGTAAAGTATTTGGTGGATTGATTATTCGTATGTGTTCAGAAACTGATTCTGGTGCTGGTTATGTTTACTGGGTAGATAGCTCAATTACCTTTACTGGTGGAGTTATAGGCCCAGCTAACAATACTGACTTACAGAGATTTGAAGGAACATTCACTTGGACAGCTAAAACTGACCCAGCTATGTACAATGAACCAGCTGGTGTTTTCGCTTAACACTTAAAGAGGGGTCTAAAAAGCCCCTTTTTTATTCTACTTTATGACTAAAGGAATTTTATTATCTGCTTTCGGCAGAAAAGGATATGCTTACGCAGCATTCAATATGTGTGTATCTATTAAGAACTTTAATAAAGATATTAAGGTAGCATTCGCATTTGATAGAGAAATATTTAAGTATCTATCTCCAGAGAAAATAGCTCTATTTGATGACCTAATAGAGATACCAAAAGAACAATTCTATACAAATAGAATAGACCCAGCACTCTATAAGACTGCTATTTATAACTATTTACCATACGATGAGAATCTTATCTTGGATGTTGATGGATGTGCGTTACAAGACCTACAACCATTAATTGACAAGTTAAGTCAAATTGATAAACCAATCCAAACTGAAGTTATGGGTATTGGTGGCAAGTTTGATGAGATTAGATATTCTATTTGGGCTTCTAATGCTGTTATATGGGAAAGATTCAACCTTAATGATGATGCTATATTACCAGCAATCCAATCTTCGTTTATGTACATCAAGAAGAATGAATGTAAAGAATACTTTGAAAAGCTTGAAGCTAACTACAAAGAAGGTATTGCCTTAGATAAGATTGTAACTTGGGGAGGAACTATTCCAGATGAGTTATTTTATAGTGCTACATTTGCACAAATGGGAATAGACCCAACAATAGACATTAGGCCTATATTCTTTGGTAATTATTATGCTCCAGAAAGTTATACTGAATTAGGAGAAAAATTTTATGTACTTTCGCTTTACGGAAACGGAATAGGAAGGAAAGAAACTAAACAAAGATACATAGACTACTACGATAGGATTATGAGAGTATATTGCTCTAACCAAGGCATATCTCACGATTATAAAGTAGGTTATATAATGACAGATAAACACTTGAATTTCAGATGATTGCATTAACATCAATTTCTCCAAAACACATTAACGGAGATGTACAAGCACTTGCTATAAACTCTTGGACTAATTTAGGTTTAAGGGTTTATTCTTTTAATAACGCTAATGAGATTTCTATATTAAAGGACAACTACAAAAATGTAACTTTTATAGAAAGCATAAGTGGAGAAGCTAAATTCGGTAGGCCTTTAGTTTATTTAGATACTTTATTGGACTTTGCAAGAAACCAAGAAGATACTAATATATGCCTAATCAATTCTGATATTATCCTAAACGATAGTTGGACATTGTTACCAGAGGTTATTGAAAAGTTACCCGAAAGAGCAACTATTGTCAAAAGGAGAGATTTTATCAATGACATAAATGATAACAAAGTATTTGAAAGTGGTATAGATGTATTCTTTATTCATAAAAATTACATAGATTTGATACCAAAGTCAGAGTTTGCTATTGGAGCTTGTTGGTGGGATTATCATGTTCCTTATTCGCTTATAAAGGCTAATATACCAGTCAAGTTCCTTAGAGAGCCATTTGCTTTTCATAGGCTTCACAATACTCAATACTCTGCAAAAGAATGGGAAGTTTTAGGCCACGAGTTTAAACATTTACATTCTGTAAAAGCAAGAAGCATAATGCAATTAAACAATATAATTTACGCTTACATAATGGATAATGTTAAATGATAATACTAAATAATGTTAAATGGTAATATTTATAAAGACTTGGAAGAACGACCTCAAATGGCTTAAATATTGTCTTAAATCAATAGATAAGTATGGTAGTGGGTTTGAAGTGTTAATTGTTGCAGACTGGGATTGCAAATCTGAGATTGAATCTTGGGGACTAACCAAAGAGGTTGTACATTATTGTAGGCCTAATTTTGATGGTTATTTATACCAACAATACATTAAGCTAAGAGCTTTTGATTATACTGATTCAGAGTTTATTTTATTTATGGATTCAGATTGTATTTTTACAGAGCCTACAAAGCCAGAAGATTTCTTTACTGATGGTAAACCAAATATGCTAATGACACCTTACGAGGATATTCCAGAAGTAATGTTTTGGAAAGAAGCTACTGATAAAGCAACTGGCTTAGATGTCAAATATGAGTTTATGCGTAGAAATGGATTAGTGTACCATAGAAGCACTTTAATTGGATTATGGTTAAGTTATTCAGATAGATTCTTAAACCAGCTTAAAACGGCTAAAAATAGGCAATTTAGCGAATTTAATATGATTGGTGCTTATGCTTTTGAATATGAGCAAGAAAAGTATAATTTTGTAAATACAAGAGATTCAATTCCACATCATCCAGTAAAACAATTCTGGAGCTGGAGTAATTTAACAATACAAGATAAAGAAGAACTAAATAAATATTTATGAAAATCCTAAGAAACGATTTAGCAGTTTTAGAAAACGATACTCACATTAGTAAGTGGGTTGAACAACACAATTCATTAATCCATAACAAATCATTAGCACAAGAGCTTAAATACTACATTCGTAAAGATATGAGCATAGTAGAAGTAGGTGCTTTTATAGGGGATAATACAGCTTTTTTAAAAGACTTAGGCAAATGGGTTATTTCTTTTGAGCCTAATCCAGAAGCGTTTGAATGCCTTGAGCATAATTCTCAATATTGGGATAATGTTACTTTAGCTAATTGTGCTATTGGCTCTATCAAGGGTAAAGTAGATATTAACAGAAATGAGAATGTAGGTGCAAGTATGTGCGTAGAAGGCTCTGAAATAGAGGTTATAACACTTGATTCACTCAAGTTAGATTCTATGGACTTTATGATATTAGATTGCGAAGGCTGGGAATTAGATGTGTTAGAAGGGGCTGTTGAAACCATAAAGAAATTTCAACCCCTAATGGTAATTGAAATAAACCGAGGAACTTTAGAGAAATTTGGGAAAAAACCACAAGATATATTCGATTTTCTTGATAAATTAGGTTATTTTTGTAGGAACTTATATGCAAATCTCCCAATGGAAGGAGAACAGTATGATATTTTATGTTTTAAATCTAATTACAATGGCTAAGAAAATTAAAAGACCTACTACTAAAACTTGCTCAACAAGACCAAGTATTAAGAATTGCCGTAAAGGTAAAGGATGTATGAGTACATCTCACGAGGAAATGGTTTACAAAGGAAGTAAAATAGCAGCATAAGCGATGTACAGTATAGAAGAAATTGCAGCTAAGATTAAGCGTGTTTCTGCTCTTGCTATTGAAGCCGAGAGAGAACGCAAACAAAGAGCTTACAATAGTGATGTAGCTATGTTATTCGGAAGCGAATACATAGATGTACTACCAGACTATTATGAAGGCTATGATGAATCAGTTGAAGATTATGAAGCTATTAGAGTTCATAGTGAAAAGAACTGTTTCCCAGCAAGATTGTTTGCAAAAAGAGCACCTAATCAAACGGAACAAGCAGCTCGTTGGATGCAAGATAACTATAAAAATGTTACGCAACCAGTATTCGTTGATTTCTTAAATACTGTACTTCGTGCAACACATGACCAAAACTGGAGTATTCACTTTGGTTTAGATGCAGCACAATACGAAAAAGCCGATTTAACATTCCAAAAATATTTAGAAACTGGTATTAGGGATTATGGTTCATTAGAATCATTCTTTAAACAAGTGATGTTTGCATTGCAATTAAAAGATGCAATGGGAGTTATTACTATTAGACCAGATTCTCTTGAAATGCTTGAAGATGAAGAAGGTGGATTTGTTTTAGATTCAAACAAACTTATTGAGCCACAACCACATTATTTTACATCAAGACAAGTAGTTGGATTTGAAACAAGTTTTTGTATTGTAGAATCTGAAGAAAAGTCTATTGTAGAATATTACGGAAGCAAAAGAGAAAAAGGTAGAATCTATGAATTTTATGATGACCAAAATATTTGGTTTTGTAAACAAGTAGGTAAATATGTAGATAATCAATTTGAGATTACTTTATTTTACAATCACGGTTGGGGTAAAGTCCCAGCTACTCGTTTAAGAGGTATTCCAGTAGTTTATGAAGGTAAAGTATTATGGCAATCTCCTTTCTTATTTGCTACTGACTTATTAGATTTAGTTGCACAAAATAGTGCTTACAAACAAGCAAGTATTGCTAAATGTGTATTCCCAGCTACAATTATGTTGGGAGATATTTGTGAGTTTGAAGAAAATGGAAATAGATGTAGTGATGGTATTATAGGATTTAATGATGAAGATGGTAACTATCATTCTCACACTTGTTCTAATTGCCACGGAGTTGGTTTAGTTTCTCGTTTAGGCCCATTGGAAACAATGTTAATTAAGCCAGAAGTTAGAGGACAAAACGAAAGTGAATTGCGTTCTTCTCAAGAACCATTAAAATATGTTTCTCCAGAAGTTCATACTTTACAATTCTTAGAGGAATCTATTGATAAGACCGAAATGAAAGCTCGTAAGATTCTTCACTTGCAGACATCTAACTCTGATATTAAGGGTTATGAGAATATGACTGCTACTGGAACTGTATTAGACAATAAAGCTGCATTTGCATTTATTATGCCTATTGCACATACTGCATTTGAAACATTTGAGTTTATCATTAATGCTATTGGTTGGATGCGTTACAAGGATGATTATGTAAAGCCTTCTATTGCATATCCACAAAGCTTTGATATTGGAACTGAAAGAGATATTTTAATGACTATTTCTGAAATGGTTAAAAACCAAGTTCCAGCAGTATTGATTCACGCAGAGATATTTAGATACTTAAAATCAGTATTCTATACAGATGCTAAAACAACAGCTGTTTATGAATTGATGATTAATACAGATAGGTTATTAGTTTTAAGTGGCGATGAGGTTATGTTAAGACAAGCTAAAGGTCTTGCAGAAAGATGGGAAGTTATCTTACACGATTCATTTATGTCATTCGTAGACCAAATGATTGCTTTAGAACCAGATTTCTTAACTCAAGAATTTGAAGTTCAAAAGACTAAGATAGTTGATATGGCTAAATTGAAAGCTAATCAAATAACTGAAAGTAATAATGTTTCTGTACAAGGTATTGATTCAATGATTCAATAATGACTTTAGAAGAAATCATAAAGCTTAAATTATCAAGGTTAGATGATATTCCTACTGCATACACAAATGGTATAAAAGATACGCAGAAGGAGATTATGTTGGAGATGTTGGATTCTTTAGAACAACTAAAGAGAGATGAGAACGGTAACATAAAAAGAACTCAAGCTAACCTATCAATCATTGAGGATATTAATGATGATTTAAAAAAGATATTTAAAGCTTCAGAGTACCTTTCGCTTACTTCAGTATTCTTAAAAGAGTTTGATGAACAAGCAAAGATAACTGATAATTTCTTTAAGAAAGCTTTTGGAGAGTTTGAGGTATCTTCGTTTAATCTAAAAGCATTAGAGGTAAGTAGGAAACAAGCATTTGAATTAATGGCTGGTCAATCTTATTTGACTTCTAATTTATATAATCCAGTAAAGAATATCTTAACAGATGCAGTTGTAGCTGGGGATTCCTATTCAAAGACAGTTAAAGCTATCAGTCAAGCCATACAAGGGGGTACAATCAACGGAAACAAGTTAGAGGGTAGATTATATCGTTATGCTAAACAAATGGCTTTTGACACCTTTGCAGTAGCTGACAGAGGATATACTAATAACATAGCTCAAGACTTAGATGTAGAATGGTATGCTTATAGAGGTGGCCTTGTTGAAGATTCAAGACAATTCTGCATTACTCGTAACGGAAAATACTACCATAAAAAAGAAGTAGAAGCTTGGGGAGATTTAAAGCAATGGGATGGTAAAATACCAGCAACTGATAGCAAAACAATATTTGTTTACGCTGGAGGTTATAGATGTAACCATTCTATACTTCCTAATGCCATATCTGCTACACCAGTAGATGTCATCAAGAGGAACATTGAAAATGGTAACTTTACCCCTACTAAAGCAGAGATAGAAATATTAGGATTATAAAGATTTAAGTTCTTTAATTTCTCTGATTTCTTCTTTATGTACTCCATCAATCATCACGAAGATAACTGTACTTTGCACAATAAAATTTACTTTGTTGATATTAACATCGTGCTTCTTAGCATAGAAGTCTTTTAACTTATGAAGTGTTTGATATAATACTTCAATTTCTCTTTTTCTTACAATCATTATTTTCCTAATAAAAGTTTATTAACTGCCGTTTCAATACTAATCTTAACTCCACTTTCAGTTAGAGCCTTAGCTTGTCTTGCGTGAATGATAGCCATCGCTTCTCCACAGAATTTAATTGTTGCTGTTATACAGTCTTTATTTTTGCGTTCCCTTGCCATATAGTAACATATAGTAATAAACTACAATATTAGGTATAAATATTCATATTTCCAAACATATAGTCCTATATTTGAAGAAAAAACAAATATTTATGTCAGTAAGATGTCTAAATGATAAAGGCACAGTAGTCTTTATCCCAGAGAAACTCGCAGCAATGCCAGACTACATGAGGAGAAATAAACTCGTTATTGATGAGATAAAACCTCAAGAAGAATTAAAACCTTTAACAGAAGTTAATCTAAAGGTAGAAAAACCACAAGAAGTAGTAGATGATTCTCCAATCGTTGAAATAGAAGCAGAACTCACTAAAGAAGAGTATTGGGCTATTTTAGATGAAAAAGGAATCGAATACAAGAAAACTTACGGAATTAATAAACTTAAAGAACTAACAAATGCCAATTAAAGAAGAAGAATTAAAGCAATTTGTATCTGAGTATTTAGATATTAATGTAGATTCAATCGAATCATTAGACAATTTAAAAGAAACATTTGGTTCATCATTCGCAAGAAAAGATGTTTACAAATCAGAATTAGCAAAAGACCCAAGTTTCATTAATCCATTAATCGGTAAAAGATTAGGTACTATTGAAACTAAGATTAAACAAGCAGCTAAGGATAAATTAGCTTTAGAGTTTGATGCTGGGGATTTCAAGGACAAATCTGTTGAGGATTTACTTGATTTAGTAACTGACAAAGCAAAAGGCAAGTTTGAAAAAGAGCTTGGCGATATGCGTTCAAAGGTAACTGGCGATTCAAGTGAAATTGAAAGCAAATACCAAGAGCAATTAAAGTTACTTCGTGAAGAAGCTACTAATTGGAAAAACCAAGCTACTAATGCTAACCAAGAGTTTGAATCATTTAAGACTGGCTTAATAGTTAAAGAGAAACAACAAAAGCTTAACTCTAATTTAGAGAAAGCATTTAACTCTGTTAAGTATGCTCCAGAAGCAGATGAGCTTCGTAAAGAAGGTTTCAAGACAAAGATTATGTCAGATGTAAAGTTTGATTTTGATGAAAATGATAATTTTAGTATCTTTGACAAAGAAGGTAAGACTTTATTCCATCCTAACAAGGCTGGAGTTCAATACTCTCCAGAAGATTACTTGAGAGATAAAGCTATTGAATATAAGATTTACCAAATGAATCCAGATGGAGGAAAGCAAACCCAACAAAGAGTGGTAACACAAGTTGAAGGTTCTGCTCCAGAAGGGCCAAGAGGAAGAATGATACACCCATCGGCAGCTCAGTATTAACTGGGTTGCCCTTGTGGCAAAAAATACACATCGCAAGTGCGTGGATACCTTATCCAATAATTAAGGAATAAGTGCCGAAAACTTACAAGGCAAGATGAAATATGTAAGTGCATTTATTTTAATTTAATTATTATGTCGTATGTATTAGGACAATTAACAGCGTGTCCAACCATCCAAAGAGAACTGACTGAGTATTTTATGACTTGTCCAGTTAATGAGTTTATGCCGTTCTTCGAGTTCGTAAACTCTCCAATTAACAATATGGGATTATCTCAAGAGGTAGCTCCAGGCGGAGGAAAAATTAGAACTGTAAGATTAACTTACACTCCTCGCCAATTAGAATCAGCAGTTACAGCTAACATTGCTAACCCTAAGTGTGATGTATCTAACTTCATCGGAGATAGATTTACAGATTACACTTTAGACACAGATGAAAACCAAGGTATTGGTTTCTCAATGACTGCTCAAGAATTAGAAGCAGCTTGTATCGCTAACGAAACATATTTTGTTCGTAGATTAGCAGATTTAATTGATGCTTTAGACCGTAAATTAGCTACTGAGCATACTGCTGACTTAGCTTCTTTAGTAGGTAAATGGGCTTCAAATGTAACTATGAACGCATCTAATGAGTTTGTAGTAAATACATTACAAACTGGTTCAACTTTTATTGACCCACAAACAACTGCAAAGATTGACTTTGCAATGCAAAAGACTGGTTATTGCAACGAATCTATGATTTTTGCTGGTTCTACTCTTGCTGAGTATTACAGAGCAACTTCAGTAGCTGGATGTTGCACACAACAAGGTATTGATGTTGCATCTATCTTCAACCAATATGGTAAAGCAGTAGCTTATGACAGAAGAATCGAATCAATTTTTGGAACAGATAAAGCTGTTGCAATTCAAGCTGGTTCATTAGCTTTGTTAAGCTATACTCGTAGCCCTTGGAAAGAAGGTATGCCACTTCCTTACCGTGATGCTGGTAACTACATTTCAACTGTAATTCGCTCTCCAAGAACTGGAATCCCTATGGATTTAACAGTTTCTGATAGCTGTGGTACAGTTTCGGTTTCACTTGTAGCAACTACAAAACTTGTTGGATTACCTTTGGACATTTTTGCTCAAGGCGATTTCATGAGTGGTGTAAACTACATGGCGAAAATCAAAGTTACAAATTCATAATTTTCATTCATTGGTGGGGGGCTAAAACCCCCTACCTTTATTTTTTTTAATATGGCTTGTTTTGACAATCTTATAGGATTAAAAGGCTCTTGTGGAGAGAGTGCATTACCATCTGATGGTTTATATTTAAACACACTTGGTATTAGCAGAGAATTTATAGAAAATATAATCAATGAAGATTATGCTGATGTAGATTCTTTTGTCTTAGATAAGATTTCTTTGGCTCAAGACCAAATTAAAAGTGATATTTATTCTAAGTTTACAGCCAAATTTAATGTTACATCAATATTAGAATCTGTAAGGTTAGGTCAATTTAACGAAACACCAACTATTGTTCCAGCCATTGCTGGTAGTTCTAAAGGCATCCAAATGCGTATATGGAACGATACTACCTTTGCTAAGTGTTATGTTTCTACTATCCAAACTTACTGGAATTATACTGGTAATGTTGATGTAAAGGTATATGACCTTACACAAGGTAAATTATTAGATACTATTGTAGTGGCTTCGGTTGCTAATCAAATAGTTCAAACTACAATCAATAAAGTTTACAAAAGCTCAAGCCAAGACTTAAACATTGTTTTTATTTATGATGCTTCTTCTTTCCAATCTTATGCTTCAAGTTTCTTGAACTCTGGATGTGTAAGTTGCAATAGAGGTGGTGCTTATATGCAAAACAAATATGTTTACTCTACTGGTGTAACTTTTTTAAACGCTGACCCTAAAACACAAACATACTTGGATGGCAATAGTGATACTGGTGGTATTTCTGTTGTTTATTCATTACAATGCGACCACGAAGCTTGGATATGCAGTAATGCTAACTTCTTTGTGAGTGCAATGTTATACAAAACTGCTTATTTGATTACTCAATATGCAGATTTAATGAGCAATTCATTCTCAAGTGCTAATATTGATAGAGATAGATTAAGGAGCAAGATGGAATATTACGAATTTGAGTACAATAATAGATTAGAAGCTGGGGTAAAGAACTTAAAAATACCTTCTTATGATGTTTGTTTTTCTTGCAATAGATTAAGAATGAACAAAACAATCTTGCCAAGTTGATTTACAGCGAGGTAGATGGCATATTTGAAACATTCTTCATTACAGACTTCTGGATTGAAGGAGATGAGTTTATCCAACAAACAGTAACAATTAAAATAATATTAAACTGATGACAGTAGCAGACTACCAAAATGTACTAAGGAATCAAATCAAGACTTTAAAGTCTGATAAGATTATGCAGTTGGCTGTCTATTCTGTTAATCAAAGAAGAATCAAAAGGATATTTGAGGATGGTAAAAATAGTCAAGGTATCAAAATTGGAAATTACAACGATACTACACCAGTTACTATCAATCAAGAAGATGCTCCTAAAAAAATTAAGTTAGGTGGTAAATATAGAAGTTATAAAGCTTTCAGAGAAGCTATGGGTAGAGAAACTGGATTTGTAAATATACGACTTAACAATCGATTACAGAGTGATTTAGCTAATGCTACTTTAAGTAAAGCTACAACTAATTTAGCTGATAATAAGCCTATAAAAGTTGATAACCATAAATTTATTGTTACTCTTAAAAACCAAGAAAACATAGATAAGGTTCAGTTTTTAGAAAAGAAATATGGTAAAATAATTGACCTAACTAAAGGGGAGATTAGTTTTTACCAAAATATATTAGAAAAAGAATTTAGATTAGCTTTAGCAAAATGATACAAGCAATAATAAGTTATATGCAAGGCAAACTGGATGTTGCTGGTATATTTCAAAAGAATTACGGATTAACTGAATTAATAGAAAGGGAGAATAGAGTTTTCCCTTTATTATATGAAGGAAATGGTAAAATGAAAATGGAGTTCCAACCCAATAAATGGTTTGGAGTTTCTTATTTTAGGAAGAATGGTAATGTAAGCTTTTCTGAAGGCAGTTTCCCTTCTTTAAAGCCTTGTGAAGTGCCAGTTACTGTTACTGTACCATTGAAGTTTATTTGTTCTGTTAGAAAGGCTAAATTAAAGTGTGATGACAATTATGCTGGAGATGAATTAGCTTTTTATATAGCAAAATTATTTGAGGATATTAATGGCTTGAGGACTGATTTGAAGGCAAAAAGAGTTACTTTTGTAGTAGGAGAATATAGCACCGATTCGCAGAAAGTTCTTGATGGAGAATTTAGTGGTATGGATGCTATATTTAAGCCAGAGTATGTTTATTTGTCAATGGATGTAGAGATAAATGTTCAAACAACTAAAGAATGTATGTTTGAGTATTGTGGTGGAGTAATTATTGATGAACAAGCAAACTATGTAGTAGATTCACAAGGTAACAATTTAATGGCATAAGAATGGAAAATATAGATGTAAGAATAACCCAATATCCGAGAAAAGTTGTAGTATCGGATTTTGATATTTTCTTAATAGCAGATGTAAGCGATGTAGATGTAGTAACTGGGTTTCCTAAATACAAAAAAGTATTAGCCAAAGATTTGCCTTCTATTGTAAATACAGCAGAGAATATTACTTATGCTGAATTATTAGCACAATCTGTTTTAGGAGAGTTAGTTGTAGGAGAGTTTTATAACATAACTGATTCTACTTCTGGTGTTGCACCTTTATTAGTTCAAGCTATTAGCGATAGTGCTATTGGCTATTTAGCTTTTGATGGGGATAATCCTCTTGTTACAATCAATTATGATTTTATTACAGATACAATCAGATGGTCAAAAGACCAAACTTCAGAGCCAGTTTCTTTAGATTCATTCTCTGCTGTAACTCCTTTGTCTTATGATGATACTACTGGAGTATTTACTATATCTCAATCATCAGCTGTAAATAGTGGTTATTTATCTGCAACTGATTGGGCAACATTTAGTGCTAAACAAAATGCTTTAAGTGGTAGTGGTTTAGTAAAAAGCACATCTGGTACAATTTCTTATATTACTGATAATAGTTCTAATTGGAACTCGGCTTATAACGATACAATTACAAGTGCATCTGTTACTGGCACTACAAGTAAGTTACTTACCTTAACACAAAGAGATGGTGGCACTATAACTGCATCTTGGGGAGATTTAAACTCTGTAACTTCTGTATTTGGAAGAACTGGCGATGTTATATCGGCTATTGGAGATTATACTACAACACAAGTAACAGAGGGAACAAACCTTTATTACACACAAGATAGATTCAATACTGCGTTTGGAAATAAAACTACATCTGATTTACCAGAAGGCACAAATCTTTATTATCTTGATACAAGAGCAAGAGCTTCAATTAGCAATACTGTAACTGGATTAACTTATACTCCACTTACTGGTGTTTTAAGCACTACTGCTGGTTATGGTATTCCAACTACTGCAACTCAAGCAAATTGGGATACAGCATATACAAATAGGATAACAAGTGCTGCTTCTCCTTTATCAATTACTTCAAATGCTATTTCAATTTCACAAGCAAATGTTTCCACAAATGGATACTTATCTGCAACTGATTGGAATACTTTTAACTCAAAACAAGATGCTGGTAATTATATTACTGCATTGACTGGCGAAGCTACTGCTTCTGGGCCTAATTCAGCTTCTGTAACGCTATCAAATAGTGCAGTAATAGGAAAGGTTCTAACTGGCTTAAATGTTACTGGAGGGTCTATATCGGCTTCAGATTCAATCTTAAATGCGTTTGGTAAAGTACAAAACCAAATTAATGGTTTAATTGGAGGTTCTATTTATCAAGGTGTTTGGAATGCTTCAACTAACAACCCAGCTTTAGCAAGTGGAGTAGGTACACAAGGATATTATTATATCGTAAGTGTAGCTGGTTCAACTAATTTAGATGGTATTACTGATTGGAACATTGGAGATTGGGCTATATTTGATGGTACTGCTTGGCAACAAGTTGATAACACGGATGCAGTAGTATCTGTAAATGGTCAAGTAGGTATTGTTAATTTAACTACTACTAATATTGCTGAAGGTACAAACCTTTATTATACGGATGTAAGAGTTTCTGCTAATAGTGATGTTTCTGCTAACACAGCAGCAAGACATAATGCAGTTACTTTAGGTACAGCAAATGGACTTTCATTAGCTACACAACAACTTTCTTTAGCTTTATCATCTGCTTCAGCTAATGGAGCATTAAGCTCTACTGACTGGAGTACATTTAGTGCAAAACAAAATGCTTTATCTGGAACTGGTATAGTTAAATCGGTTAGTGGAACAATAAGTTACTTAACTGATAATTCTGCTAATTGGAATACAGCGTATAACGATAGTATTATTAGTGCTGGAGTTACTGGCACAACAACAAAAACTTTAACGCTTAATCAACAAGATGGAGGTACAATTACGGCTTCTTGGACTGATGATAATACCGATGCGGTTATTTCTGTATTTGGTCGTACTGGTGCTGTTATTGCAGCTTCTGGCGATTATACAACTACTCAAGTAACTGAAGGTACAAATTTATATTATACAGAAGGAAGGGTTGATGCCAATTCAAATGTAGCTGCCAATACTGCTGCAAGACATAACGCAGTAACAATAGGAACTGCAAATGGTTTAAGTTTATCAACTCAACAAATATCTTTAGGTTTATCTTCGGGTACTACTACTGGTGCTTTATCTTCTACTGATTGGACAACTTTTAATAGTAAACAAAACGCTTTAGGATTTACACCAGAACCAGCTATTACTGCTGGGACTACTGCTCAATATTGGAGAGGAGATAAATCTTTCCAAACTTTAGATACTTCGGTTGTACCAGAAAATACTAACCTTTATTATACTTCTGCTCGTTTTGATACTGCATTTGGTACTAAAACTACTACGAATTTAACGGAAGGTACTAATTTGTACTTTACTGATTCTCGTGCAAGAGCTGCAATAACTTTAACTACTACTGGAACAAGTGGCCCTTCTACTTATATTGGAGGTACTTTAAATATTCCAGATTATAGTTCAGCTTTAAGTGGATATTTACCTTTAAGTGGAGGTACTTTAACTGGAGATTTATTTGGCACAAATGCTACATTTACTGGAGTTGTATCTGTAAAAGGTGCTGCTCCTTATTACCAATGGTTAAATGCTTCTAATACAAGATTAGCTTATATTCAACACGATGGTAGCGATTTAGTTATTGCTACTGATACTGGAGATATTGTACTTAACCCTAATGGTAAAGTAGGTATAAAAAATAGTAATCCTTCTCAAAACTTAACTGTTGGAGATGGAACTGGAACTGGCAACCAATATGTAAGAGTTAATGCTTCTGCATCTGATATTTATATTGGTCAAAGTGGAGGAACATTATTTGGACAATCAGCAAATTCTGCTGGATTTGTTTTATCGGATAATACATCATTCCCTTTTGCAGTAGGAACAATAGCAGCTCAAGATTTTATCTTAGGAACAAACAATACTGTAAGATTTACAATCAATGGTTCTACTGGTGCAATTACTGCAACAAGTTCAATTACTGCTTCAAGCTTTGTAAAAAGTGGTGGAACTTCATCACAAGCATTATTAGCTGATGGTAGCGTAGGAACTTTCTCTGCTTCTAACTGGAATACTGCTTACAATGATTCAATCGTTAGTGCAGCTGTAACTGGTACATCAACTAAATTATTAACATTAAACCAACAAGATGGTGGAACGATTACTGCAAGTTGGAGTGAAAGTTCTGCTCCAGTAGTTTCAGTATTTGGTAGAACTGGTGCAATTTTAGCTGCTGAAGGAGATTATTCTTTAACACAACTTTCAGATGTTACTATTACAACTCCTTCAAATGGTCAAGTATTAAAATACAATGGTACTTCTTGGGTTAATGGAACAGATACAGACACAGGATTAACTTCGGTTGGTTTAAGTATGCCTTCTGCATTTACTGTTTCTAATAGTCCTTTGACTGCTAATGGAACACTTGCAGTAACTGGTGCTGGTGTTGCTTCACAATATGTTAGAGGAGATGGTACTTTAGCTGCTTTCCCTACTTCAACGGGTGGTGGTTCTTCGGTAAGTTATTATTTTAATGGAGGTACTTCTCAAGGAACAATAGGTGGGAACACTTATTATGAAATGAGCAAGATTGCTGTTATAGGGACTGGTGCTGATTTTAACATTAATGCAAATGGCTATATTGCTCAATTTGTAACAGATGCTAACGACCCAGCTTTATTAACTATACCAGCTGGTAATTGGAACTTTGAAATGTGGTTTTCTGCAAGTTCTAATGGTGGTAGTCCAAGTTTTTATTTAGAATTATATAAATATGATGGTGCTACGCTTACTTTAATTTCAAGTGGCTCTGCTGTTCCAGAATCAATTACTGGTGGTACTGCTATTGATTTATATACTACTGCTTTAGCTGTTCCTACAACAGCATTAACGATAACTGATAGATTAGCTGTTAGAGTTTATGTTAATCATAGTGGTAGAACAATTACGCTTCATACACAAAACGGACATTTATGTCAAGCAATAACAACTTTTTCAACTGGATTAACAGCTTTAAATGGTTTAACTAATCAAGTTCAATATCTTGCGGTAGGTACAAGTGGAACTGATTTTGCTGTTTCAAGTGTAACAGATACGCATACTTTTAATTTACCAACAGCAAGTGCTACTAATCGAGGAGCATTAAATAGTGCTGATTGGAGTGCGTTTAATGGTAAACAAAACGCTTTAACATTAACAACTACTGGAACTTCTGGTGCTGCTACTTTAGTAGGTGCTACTTTAAATATACCAAATTATGGTAGTGCGTTAGCTAATTATTTGCCACTATCTGGAGGTACATTAACTGGTAACTTAAATGGAACAAGTGCTACATTTAGTGGAGTAATAACATTACCACAAAATCCAGTAGGGACAACATATGGAAATGGAGTATCGGCATCTCCTTTATATATGATTACTCAAGGAGCTGGGGATAATGATGCTATAAGATTTTATGCTGAATCTGGTGCTACAAATACTGTTACAATGGTATTTGAGGTAAATGATGACATAGAAACAGCTGGTAGCGAATGGATTTTTAGAAATAAACAAACATACGGAGTTTATGCTGCAACTACTCCATTTAGAATTAGTGGAGCTGGAGCTGCTTACATTAATGGAGATACAGTTTTACACGCTGGGAACTTTGGTTCTTATGCTTTGCCATTAGCTGGTGGTACAATGACTGGTATTATTACAACAGTTTCTTCTGGTACAGCTATTAATTTTTCTGGTCAAACTGATTCATTTGGTTATAATGTATCAAGTGGTTTAGGTACATACATTAAAGGGACTGGAAATACTTTCATTTATGGTGGGGGTGTTTTTTATGATGGTACTGCAAGTAGAACATTAATACATTCTGGTAACATTGGTTCGCAATCTGTTTCCTATGCAACTACTGCTGGGGCATTAACAAGTATGAACATATCCCAGTTTACTAACGATTCTGGATATATTACATCATCTGCACTAAGTGGTTATTTGCCATTAACTGGAGGTACATTGACTGGTAATTTAACTGGTACAACTTCTTTGTTTTCAAATAGTGTTGCTACAACAAGTCATGGAAATTCTGGTAAATGGGTAGCATCACAAACAGCAAATGGAAACTTTATTCCATATAGTTTTGAAGCTGAATATGGAAATCACTCTTGGGGTATTATAGCAAGATTTAGAATTAATCAAGCAAATGCTGATAGGCCTTCTATACAATTCTCTAATGCTACAAATGATACCAGATGGAATATTGGATATTGTTATTCTGATGATAATTTTCGTGTTACTCAAAATATGGGTTATAGAAATGATAACACAACGAGTGATTCGTGGGGTACTGAAAGGCTTAAAATAGATACTTCTGGAAATACTTATGCTGCTATTGGTGGTACATTATATGCAAATGGAAATATAGTTCTTGATGCAGCTAACTATACTTCATATGCTGCTACGGTAGGTCATACCCACGATTTAGGTAGATATAGCTTACAAGCTCCAGCATATATTGATGGATTAACTGGTGCGAATTTTAGAAGTACATTATTTGGCCATACTAATAATAACTTTAATATATCAACTGCAAGGTGGAATACAACACCAGCTATTTTATCTGGATTAGGTGCTTACGGTACTATGATAGCTTGGTCTGGAGCTGATACGCAAGGATTTATTGCTATGGATTATGCTTCTGGTAATGCAAAAATTGGTGGTGGTAATGGTAATAATATTAACTGGACTGCAATACTTTTACATTCAAGTAACTACAACTCTTATGCACCTACTTTAACTGGAACTGGTGCTTCTGGAACTTGGGGAATAGATATTACTGGTAATGCAGCAACTGCTGGTAATTCAACTACAACATCACAAAGAAACTTTAGTGGAGATATATCTACTACTGGTATGGGTCGTTTTACTGGATGGTACAATGGTAATGCTGCAACTGGATTAGCTGCTGAAATTGGTATATCAGCTGGTCAAGCATATATTATAGCTTATAATAGAGGAACAAATAACTACGGTACTTTAAATTTTGAATCATCTGCTGCTAATTTACAAATTGTTGGCTCAGTAGTAAATGTAACATCTGGTTCTTTACAACAAGGTGGAAACCAAGTTTTACACGCTGGGAATTATAACTCATACGCTGTATCTTCTCTTTATGGCTATGATGTGCCTATGGGCCAAACTGGCGATTGGATTGGAATGAGTACAGCAAGTGGTATATCTGGATGGACACATGTTATCAATATGGCTTGGTCGCAAAATAGTCAAGCTGATTGGGTAAGTCAAATTGCATTTGCTACACAAACTGGTACTGGTGCTTATTATAGAACAACAAGTGGCCCTATTACAAGTGCTGCTTGGATAAGATTATTAGATGCAAGTAATGTTGGCTCTTATGCTTTGCCTATTGGTGGTGGAACTTTAACTGGGAACTTAACTATATCAAGAAGCGCTGCTGATGTATTTTTGAAATTTACTAATGGTACTAATACTTATGGGTGGAATTTGACAACAACTAATAAGTTTAGACTTTATGATTATGTTAATGAAACTATAATTGTTGATATTGACCCAGCAGCAGCAACAAGTTCTTTTTACTATGCTAATTTTGAAATAAATTCTTCAGCTACAACTGGAGGTTCATTAATATTTAAAGCTGGAACAGCAGCAAATACTTGGGCAATAAATAAAAATAATACAACTGGCTTATCTATTACAAAAAATAGTGTATCTCAATTAAGCATTAGTGCTACTGGCGAAACAACATTAGTTAGTAGTCTTTCAGTTACTGGTGGTTATATTTCAGTAGGGCAATATGGTTTATCTTCTTCTACTTATAGTGCATTTATTAGAAGAAATGATACTTCTTCTTATGGTGCTTGGGATGTAACTGGAGTAAAAGGTGGTTATACTGGATTTGTATATAATACAACAAATCTACCTCATACTATGTTTGATTCATCGGGTAATGGGGGATTATATTATCAAACTGGTAGTAGATGGATAATGTATTATAACTATGCAGATAACTGCATAGGTATAGGTGGAGTTACAACAAATCCATCTTTTAGAGTGCGTATTAATGGCCCTACTCAATTTTCATTAGCAACAACATTTGCTAATAATATCATTGTTACCCAAACTATTACTAATAGTGTATTGGGTACTGGTATTGTTTATTCAAGCTCTGGGACTTTAACAAGTACAAACCCATCTGATATTAGATTAAAACAAGATATTAAACCTTTAGAATATGGCTTAAATGAAATAATGGCATTAAATCCAGTTAAGTTTAAGTGGAAAGATGGAAGTAACAATGGCGAAGAACAAGTAGGTTTAATTGCTCAAAATGTTCAAGAGGTAATGCCAGATTTAGTTAAAAATATATCAGAAGATAGTGAATTTTTAGGATTAGATTCTTACGCTATCAACATTGTATTAATTAACGCAATTAAAGAATTACAAGAAAGAATTAAAATATTAGAAAACAAATAAAAAAAAGAAAAATGGAAACAACTTTAACAAATGGCTTAGTGCCAATCGAACCAGTAACTATCCCTACATCTGGAGTAGCTACACAACTTTATGTACAAGCAAATAGCTTCGCAGCTTCTGCTACTAATTGTACTCTTTATTATTACTTAGCTGATGATAATAATATGCAAATGATTCAAGGTAATTTACAAATGACAGATGAGCAGTTTGCTACTTGGGGTACTGATAATTCAGTATTATACACAATAGTTGCAGATGAAAAAGGATTAGTTTTGTTATAATTAAATAAAGTATTAACTTTGTGATATGAACAACGAACAAATTTACTCTATATTAGGACAAGGTCTTGATATGGCAAACAAAAAAGGAACTTTCAGTTTAGCTGATTCTAAAGCTATTGCAGATGCGTTAATCGAATTAGGCAAGGTTTTAGGTTTAAATCAAGAGCAACAAGCTCCAACAATGACACCAGTAGAATAACTGGAATAGTATAATACTATATTAAAGAGTGTCTTGGCTAATCGCTAAGGCACTTTTTTATTATATTTGTATAAAAAAACATTATGTAATGAAGAACTTTGTCCTTAATAATTTATCTGCTATATACATTTACATTATAGTGTATTTTAGTCCAGTATTCCCAGTCTTGTTTGGCCTTGGGTTTATAGTTTTAACTGACTTTGTAACTGGAATGTTAGCAGCTAAAAAAAGAGGAGAAGTAATTTCATCAAGAAAAATGCGACCTACTGTAACTAAAGGCATAGGCTATATGGCAGCTATTTTAGTGGCTCACACATTTGAGAAATCTTTTATGCCAGACTTAAACTGTTTAAAAATAGTAAGTGGTCTAATAGCCTTAATTGAGCTTAAATCGCTTGATGAAAACATAAAAGACCTAACTGGCAAAAGCTTATTTAAACAATTCTTTAAAGAAGGCAAATGAAAATAAGTGATAACGGTCTAAAGCTTATTGAGTTTTTTGAGGGATTAAGACTTAAACCATACCTATGTAGTGCAAAAGTACCAACTATTGGTATCGGAACAACCATTTATCCTAATGGCAAAAAAGTTAGTATCAAAGATGCTCCTATCACAAAGGAACAAGCATACGAATACCTTAGACACGATATATCTAAGTTTGAGAAAGACCTAAATATCTTATTAGGCAAAACCATAGTCAATCAAAACCAATTTGATGCTTTATTATCCTTTGGGTATAATGTTGGAATGGATATAGATTCTGACACTAAAGCAGAGGGCCTTGGAGATTCTACATTACTCAAAAAAGTAAAAATAAATCCAAATGACCAAACCATTAAAGCAGAATTTTTAAAGTGGAATAAAGCTGGAGGAGTGGTTGTAAACGGATTAACAATTAGAAGAAATAAAGAGGCAGATTTGTATTTTAAGAAATAATCTTTAACTTGCACAAAATTAAGGGATTATGCGTTACAAATCTAACGACCTAATTGTATGGAATGGAATAATCACATATTACTCCATTATTAAGCCCCTATTGAGTTCCAGCGATTCAATAGACTTTGCACAGCACGAAGATATTTTACTTTATAACTCATTTGTATGAACGCAAACAGACCAAGACCAAGACTTAGCCTTACTGAATTGAATGTTAGGCAACAAAAACAATTATGGGATAAAAAACTTTATTCTGTAATGATTTTCTCCGATGTACACGGATGGTTAGCCGACCTAAGAACACTAAGATGTATCAACAGCATCCTAAAAGACAACAAATTTGATGAAGTATGTATCAATGGAGATATAGTAGATATGCCATTTTTGTCTAAACATACCCAAAAGTTGTATATGGATGGCATTTTAAACGGCTACACAGAGATTGGAGAGATAGACTACACGGTAGAACAAATCTTAAAACCATTAAGATTAAGCACAGATGCAGATATTCGTATAAGAACTGGAAACCATGATGAAAGAATTACAAAACCTAACTTATTGGGAGATAAGCAGTTAAAAAACTTAGCTATTCTTTACAATAACTTCCAGACTACTAAGCTTGAGGAAATGCTTCAATTAGAGGCTTTAGGGATGATTTATGACCCTTCTGATGTATTTACCTATTTTGATATATTTGATGTAACACACGGCCTTAAATTGGCTAAAAACGCAGCAGAACAGAACATAAAGGACTATATGTCATCTGGCTCTACTGGGCATACCCATAGATTGAACTCTAAATACCTTACAAATAGGAAAGCTCCTTATGTTTGGTTAGAATCTGGATGTACCAGATTAATCAATCAAGTGGAATATTTGCCTACTGGAGTGGTAGCAGACTGGCAAAATGGCTTTGTAACGGTACATTTCTGGGTAGATGGC
>Ga0181363_1000059_pt1 | contig 32147 bp, 10 predicted proteins | sample Fa13NDMLBSN_FD_130109 | JGI IMG/M metagenome (GOLD analysis project Ga0181363, IMG submission 130109) | Freshwater viral communities from Lake Michigan, USA - Fa13.ND.MLB.S.N | ecosystem: Environmental > Aquatic > Freshwater > Lake | place: USA: Michigan | collected 2013-09-23
CTTTACACCAGACATTAATTTACCAGTAGCTTTACTAGCATCAACTAATGCTCTTGGTAAACTACCAAGTTTATTTAAAAAAGTACCAGCACCCTCTACAGCACCAGTAGCAACATTACCTCCACCAAACAAACCTCCAATCAAAGCACCTTCTACAGCACCCTCTGTAAGAATACCCATTGAGTATGATGCAGAGTTGAGTAGATTTACAGTAAATCCTCCAAGACCACCTTTTGTTGATGCTCCAATTGCATTGTAGTACTCATAGTCTCTTGCACTTTGTTCATCTGCATAGAATAAACCATCTCCATTTAAAATACTTTGGTATGATTTAATAGGATCCATAAATCCTTTTGACAACATTGGCCATGCAGAATGTGTTGCCCATCTTTTTAAATCATCTCCAAATGTAGTATTTTGATTAAACCAACTTTCATTATCAATTAGTGGGTGAAATCCTACTTTATTATATGTTTCTTGACCATAAGCTTTATATCTTTCTCTAAAGGTACCTTGTGGAGATGCATCATAAGCATATGGTTGTACATATGCTCCCTGGTCAGTCATGTTATTTACTTTAGCTAAACTTCCATTCATGACAGCTTCAAATGAACCTCCTGTCTGACCATTTGCTTGTGAACTTTTTACTTCTGATGGTGGATAATCTGGTGTAACTCCTGCAGTATTATCTTTTATAAAGTTAGTTTGATTAACAAAGTTATCTTTCCAGTTTAATTGTGGAGCAAGAGGTTGCTCAATCTTTGCTGGATCAAGATAGTTATTCTGAGCCATCAACTGTTGAAAAGCTGACTGTTGATTATTAATACTTTCTGCAGAGTTTAATGTTTCTTCTATCATCTTTTAATGTTTATTTCCACCTCCAAAAAGGATTATTTACTGTACCTCCAAAGTTTGAATTTGCTTTTTCAATCAAGTTTTGATTACCTGACTGATGTATTTTTCTATAGGTATCAAAGTTTAAAGATGTAAGCTTTTGGAACATTCCAAAAGTTTCTTCATCTTTTGCATCAATTTTTTTACCACTTCTAGAATTAAGATCCCATTGAAATTTATGCTCTACTTTAGAACCATCAGGTCTTAATTCATAGGTAATACCAGATGCAATATAATCTCCAGATCCAGGAACTTTTTCAATTCTATAGTTACCCGTTCCGTTTGGATCATTATACTCATAGCTTTTTTGATTTAGTAAAGTTTCCATTGGTGTAGGAAACTGTTTATTGTACAACTTATTACCTGCCCAAGTATTTTGAGGTGCTATAAATGTAATACCATTTTGATAAATCTTATCAATCTTAGCTTTAATATCATTTTCTTTAACATCATCTCCGGCCATACTTTTAATGACCTTTTCAATTACTTCTCTTGGAGCCATCAATTTCATTGACCCAAGTTTTTCATTTTCCATAGATATAGTTGTAGATCCAATAAAGAATGGTTTTAGTTCTTTATTACTGTTCAATTGATTTTTAAGTTCAGCCACAATTGCAAGTGCTTCACTTTGTTCTATTCCTGTTGGATCTTCCGGATTTTTAGGTTTTATATTTCCTTCTGTGGTGATTCTATACTGTGAATTATCTCGATTCCAAATTGTTGATAAAACAGTATTAAACATACTTGAGGCAGATTGATTTCCTGGATCCCAATATATTCCAGGAGCAACTTGCATCATACCTGTTTCAGATTTAAGACCATATATATTATCTTTTCCTTTCTTTTGTGAAGTACCAGGAATGTAAGAGTATAAACCACCCTTTTCAGGATCCATATTTGTAAGCTCATCAAATGACTGATCAAATACATCTCTTACCCATGAAGCTGTTTCATGAACATCTTCTCTTCCATCACCAAATACTTTTCCAAGATTTGTTAAAGGGAACACATAGTTGTACCATTTTCCTGTTGCAGCACGATTAGTATCTTTAGAAATATCAAATCCTAAAATTGTTCCAATTTGTCTGTCAACTTGATCTGCAATTTTATTAAACTCTTCTGTATGACCTTTACCATCCAACACATAACGATTCATCATCAAATCTACTGCTTGATCAATTTTTTCTGGAGTTACGTTTTTATATGTTTCAGGATCTTTTGCTTTTACTTTTGAAACTATAAAATTTAAATCTTTTTCAAACTTAGCTCTAATGTTATCATAGTTTTGATTTCTAATTTGAAGCAATGCATCATCAGCTCTTTTTAATTGTTGCAAGTTATATATTGCTGGATCATTTGCATATGATTTTGAAACAGGATCTCCTTGTCTTAATGATGCCCAACTTTGCATGTATGAATTTACTTCCCATAACTGTCCAGAGTCAGCAAGTTTTTTAATAAAACTATTATTATCTTTTTTGTATTCAGTCCAGATACCATTCCATGCTTCTTTCATTAGTTTTTTATTGGCATCTGTACTACCTGCTTTCCCTGCATCAATAATTTTATTTGCTACTTTATGTGATGGATTAAAGTTTAGTATAAGTTGTGCTAGTTGTGATGCACTAAATGATCCAGTAGTAATACCATTTTGAATTGTTTTCATTAAATGATCCCCACCTTCTACGGCACCACTTAACATTTGATTTCTACTCATTCTTTGTAGTTCATCAAATGTAAATTTACCTTCTGTTTCTGAACCTGTACCTCCAGGAACTGGAAAATCTAAGTTAAATCCATTTGCTTGAGGATTAGTATTTAATCTACCATTTTCATCAAATGACCAATACCCTTTACTAATATTATAATCAGTAGCTTTTTCAAACATTTTTTGCTCATGTTGCAATCTCAGTTCTTCTTCTCTATTTTTATGAGCTGCTTGTTGTCTTTGACTTGCATGTTTATGTCTTAAAAATTCAAGACCAACAGGATTTGCTTTATATTCTACTTCATAATTTGCAAAAGCATAAGCATTTGCAGCACCCATTATTTTTTGTTCTGCTGCAATAGCTGCATATCCTGCATCTACTTTAAGTCTTGCTAATTCTATATCACTTAGTATATCATCTGGACCCTCTTCTCCAGCTGCTTTTTTATCATTTATCTGATTATTTAAGTTACTTGTATTTTGTGCAATTGTTGCATTTACAGCAAATAATTCAGACAATGATTTACCATAGTTACTTTGTTGAGGATTTACATTACCTGATTTAATTTCTTTTTCTAAATTGCCAATAAGGTTTTGAGTAGTGTTTAATTCATCTTGAGCTTTTCCATCTTTTTGTTCTGCATAGTTTTTAATGTAGTCATACTTAGTTTTAATATAATCTTTCTCTGCTTCAAGAGTACTACCAAATTTATCTTTATTCTGGTATGCATAATTCATCCTTTCTACAAATGCTTCTTCTCTATATTTGTCTTGTATATCAGGTCTATTTGCATACTCTGCCAAAAACATTTGTTGAAGAGTTGGTAGAATTAATTCTCCGTTCTTTTTTCTTACAAAGTATAATCCAGACTTATCTGGTTCTTGTACAACAGCACCCACATTATATTTTTTAGCAAGATCCATATACTCTTGATAATCATTTACATTAGCAGTATATCTTGCATTTGCCATATTTAAGGTTTCATCTAAAGTAGCATCCTTAAACATTTGTCTTCTTAACTCAAGTCCTTGTATACCTGTACCCCACCATTGTTTTCTTTGTTTTTCATCTTGTGAATTTTTAAGAGCATTGGCAGACTCATATGTATTTTTCCAATTTTTAGTCCAAGCCATATCTTTCATTAAGTACTTATCCTCATAGAAAGGTCTAAATACTTGCATAGCTTGATTTACATTTTGTTCTAAAGAAAGATCTAGTCCTGAAACTCTTTTAAGATTAAAATCAATTTGTTTTAGTAACTCATCTTTCTTTTTAAGATTCATGTCATGAGTAAGGTCAGCACCATATAACTGGCCATACAGATTATTCAACTGTTTCCAATTAGTATCATATTGCGTTTGTTTAGTTTGCAATAGATTACCATAGAAATTTAAATCAGGCTGGAACGGCTGATAATCTGGTATAAAATCTGTGACTCCTTGTAGATACGTTGCCATAATTTATCTTTGTGTAAAACTATTAAAATTTTTTAAGTTTAATAAACCTATAAAGTTTACATGATAAATGGAAGCCATGAATCAATATAAACATAACCACCATCTTCAAACATTTGCCCACCATTTCTAGCAACAGTTCCATGCATAGTATTTACCATGTTTGGATCTGGACCACCTCCTGAATTTGAGTTACTACCACTCATCATTCTATTTGCACATGCAGAAGGATTTGGATCACCATTATCTTTACACCACTTAAACCACTCTTCTTTAGTTTTACCTGAAGTTTGTGTAGGATTAGGTGTCTTTTCTGTAGGTATATAATTCATAAATCCACCTGATCCAGGAGACACTTGGTAGTTCTGGAACATCTGATTTAATGCATCAGTTTTTGTTCTGTTAGTAATTGCGTTAGTATAGTAGTTTCTTAAGTTATTTCTCATTGCCAATTTAGCATTATCAAACTGTTGGTTAGCAATAGTATTCTGATCATACAATCTTTGTTGTGTTGCTTGATTCAACATGCTCTCTTGGTTTCTAATGTCTGTAGCTTTCATCTCAAATTGATTTGCTATGTTAACATTAGCATTGTTATATTTAGAAAGTACATCTGCAGCATTCTTAGAAGCCTGACCTTGTACACTTGATGATCTTGCAGATAGTGCTTGTGGTCCAGCAAACTGTGCCATACCTGCAGTTTGTATATTTGCTTGTTCTGCATTAGCAGCAAGTTCTCTTGTAGGATCTAAGAATGTAGGTCTTGGTGTTTGAAGTTTTGCAGGAGCTGCCCACGGCATATATTTTTTAAGCCCCATCATGTCTCCAAATGCACCAGTGGTTTTAATAGTATCTTGTAACCACCATTCAGCAGGAGGACCTGGTACAGGTATATCTTTAGGTTCTGTACAAGGAGGACAAGTACCATCTGCATTTGCAGTCATGTTTATTACTGTACCATCAGATTTTTGACATGGACAATCTTTAGGTTTTGTTGGTTCACAAGTACAATTACCTTGAGCATCTTTTGGTTTGTATGAAGGATCTGGTGAACCATCAGGTAATTTATCTTTCTCACATTGACAAGGTCCACTTTCTGGCATATCTTCAAATCCTAAATCATGGATTCCTTGAATCTCTCCTTGCGTTGTATTAGTATAGTATGCATCAATGGGTGATATATTAGTAGTACCCATACCAGATTCATCACTCACCCCCACTTGTGCACCATATGGAGTAAATCCAGCAAAACGTGTAATACCAAGAAGTGATGAATATGTATCATCATCATATGTATTAGGATTAGCATCAAGATCTTGCATTAATTTATCAGCAGCAATAAATCCAGCTTGTTGTATATATGCTTCTTCATCATATGGAGAAGCAGCTCTACCGCCACCTGTTGTTCTTTTCATTGGTAGATTTACACCACCTGGACCACTTACAGCTTCAAGAGATGTATAACCTGCATTTACAATCTTCTTCCTCATATCTGCAATCTCAGCATCACTCAAATCCTTTCCTGCTGGTGTGTTTTTTATCATAGTTTTAAAACCTACTTCATCACTGTTTGGTTTAATTGTACCATCATGATCAAGATCTACATCTTCCATTTGTCTCAAATCACCTTTAAAATCTGTATACATATAAGAACCAAAACCTTTAACTCCAATTTTATTTCCAAGAGTTGTTGTTTTTAGGTTTCTTTCTTGCATTCTAAGATATTTGTCAACTATTTCTTGATCTGTTAAGTTTGCAGGATCTTTCCCAAATTGATCTTTGTACATTTTACTGTAACCACCTTTTTTACCTTTATATGAATCTTTATTATCAAGAGTTTTTCTTACTTGATTTGCAAATGCTTCTCTAGCTTTTGAATCATTAAAGGTTTGTTTCATTGCTTCAAATGAAGCAGCAGCAACGGCATCACCATTCCAACCACTTGCTAAATCAGATCCAGAATATTTATTATATTGAGTTGCATTAACTTTTTGTTGTATTCGTTTACCATCTTTTACTACATAAATATTTTCTTTTAAATTACCATTAGCATCAAGACCTTTTTTTCTTGCTTTTACATAGGCAGCTCTTAAAGCTTTTGTTTTTGCAGCAGGATCATTTTCCCATGCAGGATCATAAGGTACTTCAATACCACCTTGTGCTTTAGTTAATGGAAACATAGGACCTGATCCAGGTATTCTTTTAGGTCTTCCTTGATAGTTTTGAGACATACCAGAACCCATTGCCATACCATAAGCAGCTTCTGGCATATCATAGAATGGCATATCATAACCACCCATAGACATTCCATACATAGCCATAGGAGGAGCTTGTTGTTGCATCTGTTGTTGTTGCATCATCATTGCTTCTTCTTCTGACATAGGTTGTTCTTGTGGCATCATTTGCTCCTGACCACCACCTTGAGCTTGAGTCATTACTTGTTCTACTAGTCCAGCAGCTTGTTGTGGTTCAGCACCAAGTTGTGTAAAGATTTGTACAATTGCATCTGGTGGAATATTATTCTGTAATAAACTCATAACAACTTCAGAAGGATCAGCACCTCTTTGTAAAGCAGCTGCAACTTCTTGCATTATCTGACCCATTTCATCTTGACCACCTTGTTCTTGTTGTTGCTGCATCATTGCCATTTCTTCAGGAGATGGTTGTTGCATTCCTTCTTGTGCTCTTCTCAATCTTCTTCTGTACCCACCATACATCATCATTTCTTCTGGTGATGGAGCTTCCATTTGTTCTTGAGGTGCACCCATTTCTTGTGGTTGTGCAACAGGATTGCCGTCATTCATTTCTTCAGCTTCCTGTAACATGTTTTCATCACCACCTTCTTTCTGTTCCATTTGTTTCTTTAACTGATCATTTAGAACAGATATTTCTTTGTTAGGTAGAATATCTTGCTCAGTTAAACCTCTAGCTTCCATACATGGTTTTGCTACTGCTGGAATACCTTGTGGGAATCCTTTCATAGATTCTTGAGCAAGTGCAAGACAACCTAGTTTAACAACATACTTTTTGATCATTAACTCTGCAGTCTTTCTTTCTATTGCATCTGTCTCAGGATCTTCTAGTATTTTTCTATACTTCTGTACATCATATTGTTTAGCTAGTTCTGCCGGGGTGTAAGATTTATTTGCACCTCCTTTACCAAACATGTTTAGTAATTCTGGATCTTTTATTCTCATTGCTCTTGTGTCAGAGAAAATAAAAGTATCTTCTGGAAGATTTAAAGGAACTCCACCTTGAGCATGTCTTGGACCAACAATAATTTTATGTTCTGGCATTCCATCACCATTGATGTCTCCATATACTGTTTCTCCACCTTCTGCTTCTAGATTTGCTTCATCTCTAGGAACAGCTTTGATGTATTTACTTTCCCGAAGTTTTGGTGCACCAATGTATGCATTATAGTCTGCACCTCCCATAGCAGGTACGTCATTTACTAATGCTCCTTGAACTTGATATCCAGTTCTTGCTTTAGGTAATTTTTTAATTCTAACTTTTATCATTGGTTGTGTTATAAATATTCAACTTGTCCTCCGGCTGCCAAGAATTGTTCTAGTTCTTCAGGAGTCATATATGTTTCTTCGTCTTGTTCAAATGAACCACCATATTGGAAATTTTGACTTGAAGTAGAACCACCTTTTAAAACTTTTTCAGCAGCTGCTTTATTTGTACTTGTATAGATTAGTTCTCCTTTTCCATCAAAAACCATATAAGTAGGTGTACCTGATGCATTTGATACTTGCATTTTTCTACCTGCAATTTGTTTTTCATGATATCTTCTAAGCATCTCTTGATGTTCAGCAGATTTTTCATATTCTTCAATAGAACTTGCTCCACCCTCTTGCATGTATCCACCATACTGACCAAAGGTTGCCCTACTGCTTCTATCTTGCCCCATTTGATCATATCTGTATAGACCAGCCTTAGAACCTATATCTGTCCAGTCTCCTCTATCTTGTTCAGTAGCTGTAGCATAGATATCCATTGCATCTGTAGGTTGGCATGTTTGTGTACTTGAGTTCCAAGTAGTTCCAGGACCACATTGTCTTTTCTTTTCTGGATCAAATAAATTTAAAGCTCCTCTTGCAAATGCATTAGTTTGATTTAAAAAAGATTCAGGATCAATATTAAACATGTCTTTTCTTTTGTTTTCTACTCCAACTAAATTTCTTTTAATTGAATTTTGATCTTTAACATAATAGTTTTCTGGTGATGCAGCTGCTGGTGGTTGAATACCAAATGCCGGTGCTTGACTTACAGGATTACCATACTCATCAAAACCTTTAGTTGTACCCATTGGTGCTTGACTTATCATATTTCCATCATATGTACCATATTGTTTTGGATTAGGACCTGACATCCAAGCCTGTGGATTAGTATTAGGATCATTGGCACCACCAGGCCCATATGCATGTAAACCCCCATGTCTAAAATATTTTAAATTTTCAAGTAACTTAAGTTCATCTTTTGTTAAATTACTTTTTTCATCATAATATCCAGGAACTTCTGAAGGAGCTTTTTTACCAGGTATCATTTTATTATCTCTATCATACCAGTTACCTTCTGCATCCCTAACTCTTCTTCCTTTATTTACATACTCCTCAGATGGTTCAAATCCAGCTCCTAAAAATTCTGCGTCTTCTTCTGATACTGGATTTATTGCATTATAGAAATCTTGTGGATTTGTATAATTAGTAATACTTCCTTCCATAGGTACATACTCTTCTTCATTTCTTGCAGCTCTTCTATCCCATCTTGCAATCTGTCTATCTAGTCTATCACCAGAACTTTTTTGTCTAGTTTGCTGCATATTATTATCATCATATGAGTTTATATTTTCTGGACCCACATAATCGTAATTACTTAAAATATCATCTGCTGCACCAACATCATAAATATCAATCCATTTTTTAGGTTTTCCAAATATTCCTTTTTTGGTAACATATCGTGCAGCAGGGGCACCAGTAAGTTGACCCATGTAAGGATTACCACTACCTAGTTGATATGGTAATGACATTTGTTTTGTCCAAGACCCTGCATAACCAAATGCTGGATTCCAAGGTGCTAAGTTTCTAAATGCTCCTGATTGACCTCTAACAACTCTTGGATTATAAGTAACTTGAGCTACTGGTATACATGTATTATATGTTGCATTCCAAACAGTACCTGGCCCACATTTATTACCACTATTACTACCTGCTTTAACACATTCTTTTCCATTCCAAGTATATCCTGTTGGACAATTACCCTTTGTACCGGTATTAAGTTTATTATTAGATAATTCAGGATGATTTTTTTGAACATTACCAATATAGTCATGTATTTCAGATGCATTAGGTATTCCACCAAATTGAGCCATTGGTAAATCTTCTGGTTCATAGTATCCCGTTTCATCTCCACCATAGATAAATCTTACTAAAGGATTTTCAGCATCCATATCTACAAAACCTCCTTGATCATATGTCAAAAGATTTTCATCACCTGCAATAAATTGACCACCTGAACCCCCTATTAATGGAGAATCAATAAAGTCTGGAGTCATTTCAGGAAGCAATGGTATTCCTTTTTCATTATTGATTGCTGTAGCTTCATCTGCTTGTAATTCAGAAGGTTTTCTACCACCTCCATAAACATTGGCTGCACTTTTGTACAATGGTAATGAAGACATAGCAAGCATATCCATATACTCAGGTGTACTAACTACTGCTCCATATCCTGGTTGCATATATCTATTGTCATAAAAGTTTGATGCCATATTAGCTCTAGATATATCTAGACCTCTTGGCATCATTCTTTTCATTTGTCTATATAACTTTTTATACTCTTTTGGTGATAAAGCTGTGTTATATCCAGTATACCAACTAGGAACTCCTCCAAATTGTGCCATTTGCATTCCTGTATCTTCAGCAAGATTTTCTTTAGGACCATCTTGCATTAACATGTTTAAGATCTGAGGATTACTTTGTGCATTTTTATAAATTTCTTTTGTAAGAGCTACATTAGAATTATCTTTAAGTTTACTTTTAAAGATATCTTTTCTAGCTTCTACATCATTAGTAAGGGTATCCATTCTTTTACCTTTACCCAATGATTGATCTTGAGGTCCACCATCTTGGAATTTAGAAGAGAATGCTTTTACAAATTGTTTTTCTGTTATACCTCCAGTTTTATAATCAACAGCTTGAGTTCTTTTATTTTTTCCTTTAAGTCTATAATAGTTTTGTTCAGTAGGATAAAGACCCTGCTCATCCAAAAATTTCATAGAATCTGGAACAGTAAGTTGTTCTTCTGGTGCTAATTGTTCAATTGGTTGTCCTGTAGGATCTAAGATTCTTTTATCACCTACATCTCCACCACATGGGCAATTACCATACTCATCTTTAGGCATGTAATTGTCACCTGTTGGATTATCACACTGACATACATTATAAAAAGCATCGTAAGTTTTATATCCTAAATAACCTAATCCTCCTGCTCCTATTAATGCATTACGTCCTATTCTATATTTATAGTTCATTGCATTTGCAATATCACTAGCAACACCAGTTTCAAGTGCTGGATTAACAACATTAGGTCCTAATGCAGAACTTGTATATCCAAGAACAGGAAGCTCCAATGTTGAAACATTTTTTGGAGATGTTCTTAAGGGATTACCTAATCCAAATATTTGTGGGATATAAGTACTTAAAGCAAAATTTTCCAAACCTCTACCGATTTTACCTCTAAAACCTAATCTATCTACTGTAGATGGTGGAGTAGAAGTAACATCTACACGGCCGACACCACTTGTAAATGGTCCATTTGGGTTTCTTCCAAAATCAACTTGAAAATTTGGAAAGGGTGTATTAGGATCTTTTAGCAATGTTTCCCCTTCAGTTCTTAATACAGACGGTACAAATGGTCTTTGTATTTTATATTTGGTTTGAGTACCAGGTGTTAGCTCTTCTCCTAATGGTCCAAATACTTTATAAGATGTTTGATTAGTAGTAGGGTCAACTGTTGTTGTGTAATAAAATCTATTTTTAAAAGTTAACTCTCTTGCTTTATTAGATGTTGATCCAAAAGGTAATGTTTGATTTGGTCCAAATTTATATGAGAGTTCAAAAAATTTATTTCCTTGATCATCAGTTCCACCAGTTACTTTAGAATCCATTGGGTATACACCACTAACCAAACCATCAGCAGCAGCCATTGGTTGAATTTCTCCAAGTTTAAATACTTTTGGAAGACCTTCAGATAATTCTGTTTCAGTTAAAGGTTTATCAAGAACAGATAAAATTTTATTTAAATCTTGTTGATACAATAATAATCTGTTTACTTGCAAACTACCATCAGGATTTGTACGAGTACCAACTCTACCAAAAATATCTTTGTTAGGATCTGCACCATTTAAAACTTCCCATAAGTGATTTCTATTTTGAGTAAAAGTAGTTTTTAATGCAGGACTTAATTTTGGTCCAACATATGGTAATTTAGTTAAAGCTTCTCCTGTCAATGTGGCAACTGGAAATGCTTTTCTTATACCTGACATATTAGTCATTGGTACTAAACTTCTAATACCACTATAACCTCTACTAAGAGCTTCTATACCTTTCTCAACTTGTCTAGTTAAACCAGGCAACATTTCCAGTCCATATTGTGCTCTGGGTAAATAATCCATTGATCCATATGATTCTGATATAGGTCTGTAATCTCCCAAATAATCTTCTATACCTGGTACAGCTTGAGTACCTTGAATACCAGGGGTCATACTTATTAGATCTTCCATAGAGAAAGGTTTCTCCATTTTATTTTGACCTGGATTATTATATTGATTTATAACAGCACTTTCTGGAGAAGAACCTTGATTTGAATCATCATAGTAATCTGAATAATCTTCATCCGATTCACCACCATCTTGTCTATACCCACCAAATCTAAAAGCTTGTTGTTGTTGTTCTTCTTCTGTATCTAGATGAGAATTATCATTATTTACTGCTTCTTCCTCATCATAATAACCTTCATCTGACATTGCTAACTCATCTTGTTCAGCATCTTCAGACATACGTTGATCATATTCTTCTTGACTTTCTCTGTCTTGTGTTTCACTTGGTTGTTCTTCTTGTTTTTGATTTTGTTGTGAATTACCACCCTCTAAAGACTCTGGATCAATTTTACCTTCTTCTACAAGTTTTCCTAATGCAGATCTTAATATCATAAGAGCAGTATTCTCATCTAAAGCATACTCACCAATTAATGAACTATAAATTACATCTGGAGTAATGTCAGACATTAAAGAAGCATATACATTAGTATATATTGTATTTAGTCTTTGAGGATCATTACTCGGTGAATTTACTTCCATACCCATTTGAGCCTTTTTCAAAAACTTGGCTGTCTTATTATAATACCCTGGTTTTTCTCCTGGAAGTGCTTTTCTTATTCTTACAGATTTTTTCATAAGATATATTATATATTAAATATACTAAATTTTAATTTAATCAATAAACTTATAAAGTTTATTCATCCTCAACTATATATCCATCTTTGATATATTGATCAATTTCTTTTTTAGAAAGTTTCAATGAAACACCTCCTTTTTTAAATGGTGCTTTTATAAATAGAGCTTGAGGAGTTAATCCTAAATGTCTAGCAGCATCCATTCTTGTATTACCAGATAAAATTCTTTTAAAACCATCTCCGTATTCAATAACCATTGGCATTGTCATATTACCACCTTGATTTAATCCTTCATATATTGATTGAATTGTACCTTCATTTCTATAAGGAGACCCCCATGATCTATAGCTTTTACTTAGATTAATTAGATCTTGTGCTGTTGGAGTAAAACTTCTATTACCGATAGTTAAATCTAAATCAGGAGTAACATTTCTTACAACACCTTGATTAGCAGCATTAATAAAGTCTCCTTCTGAATTAAAAAATCCTAATCCCTTTTTTTCATGCTCAACATTAAATTCTCTCATAAGATCTTGATTACTTGGTCTAACCCATGTTGGTTGTTTTATTTTTAAATCTATAGGTTCAGCAACTATATCAAATCCACCAAAGTTATTTTTCACTCTACCAAGTTCACCAAAACTAGCTTCATATGGTGTTATTAATTCTCTTTCAAATATTCTATTAAATTTAGACATACCAATATTATTATCAATCATCTCTTGAGTTGTAAATTCAGGTAATGTACGTGCACCATATCTTCTTAAAAATTCCTCATATTGCAGTAATTCATCAGGATCAAGAGTTTGATAAGGATTTTTAAAAATATTATATTCACCAGGTTTTAGTCTCATAACAAGTCTATCAGAACCACCAGAATATGATTGATTACCAACAGCATCTCTTCCCACACTAAAAGACAAAGGTCTATTAGGTCTGTATATTCCACTTTCTAAGGAATAAAGTTCTGGATTATCAAGATTAATTCTTCTTGAAAGAACTATGGGTTCTTGAGAACTAATCTTTGCTGTTTTTAACATATCTGATAACATTTGTTTTTTTTCTTCATTAATTTGAGAAGCATGTCTACCAGTATATGGAGAACTTGAAATTTCATAATCTTTAGCCAGTATTTTATTTAATGTAGTTTCAGGTGTATGAGTTTGAATAGCATTAAATAGTGCTTGTGATTGTGGCATTCTATCAAGACTTAAAAACATTTTGTTAGATGCATTTAAATCAAATCTCATTGCAGGACTTTTCCATGCATGTTTAAATAAATTCTCTCCTTCAGAAATTGCTGTATATATTGATGGTAAACCTTGTAGTGCTTTTGCTGCAGCAGAAGCACCCTGACCAATCCATTCTAATCCATATTGTGCTTTTGGTAATTGTCCTCCCTTTTTAAAACCTACTTGTGATGGTTCTTGATTATACACTGTAGGTGGTTTAAAATCTACACCCTCAAATTTAGCAGGATAAAATCTTTTAGGACCAAAATTAAATTCTCCAAATCTTGTTGGATATTTTATAGGTTGACTAAAAGTTCCAAATTGAGTAGGTTGGCCTTCTCCTAATTTAAATCCTAAATTCTGAAGCATAAATTCTTTAGGGTCTAAATTTTGATATGCTTGTTCAAGTTGTAATTGTGTTTTTACAGGATGAGTAAATGTATATCTTGGAACTGCTTCACCACTAGCAAGTGCTTTTTCTGCATTTATAATTTCAGCTTCTGTTGAATATAAATTTTTTAATTGAGGAACAGTACTACTTTTCATTAAACTAATGAAATTTTCTGGATCTTTTGCAGTAGTTGTATTTGGTAAGTTAGCATTTCCAAGACCAATGGTTTTACCTTTAGGAGTAGTATATTGAAAAAATCTTGGTATACGTGCATTTAATGATTTAGCATATTGTAAAGCAGGTAATGCTGCAAATGCACCAAATCCTAAATCAGCAGCACCTTTTGAATAATTCCCTTCAAATATTTCTTCAATACCTGTAGGAATATCTCTAGTTATTGCATCAAATGCATAAGGTATTGTACTTTTAGTAAGCCAATTTGCTGCATATCTTCCAGGGTATCCTAATGTATTTAGTCCATAGTTTAAACCTGTAAAACCTACATTAAGAGCAGGTAAAACTTTACCAAACCCTTTAGCAGCATTGAATGCATTTTTTGCTGTAGCAAAATTTTTAACTAATGAAGCTGTTTGTCCAGCAGGTATAAATTTTGCAGCTTCACTGAGTGCTTCCCATCCTAAGTCACTTGTTCTATCTCTTAAACCAGACCATCCATCTGCTTTATAACCTCTATTCATTTCATCAGCCCAGTTAACAGGATTGAATGCATTTAATGTTTCTCCAATCATAGAGAGGGGGTTATAGTTTAACCAATCTCTTTGATCTAATTGTGCTTTAAGATTAGGATCTTTTCTTGCTAGTTCTCTCCATTCATTGTTACTCATAGTTGGTTTCCCAGATCCCCACATAAGATCACTAAAATCTCTACCACTACCAAATGCTTGACCAGCTGCCCATGCTGTTCTATCTAAATTAGATACTGCATCCCAAACTTTTTCTCCAGTAGTTAATTCTTTTCTTGGTGTAAAAGATGAAATACTATGTTTTTGATCATGTTCCCATCTAGCAGCTAAATTTTCCGGATTTAATAATTCAGATATAATTTGATCAGCATTTTGACCAAAAGCATTAGTATATTTACTCTTTAATAAGTTATCAACAAACTGTGTATCTTTTTTATTTAATGCATTTAAAATTTTAGCTTTTTCAGCATCTGTTAAATTTGAACTATTATAAACATTTTTTAAAGTCTGTTTTATTTGTTCACCACTTCGAGATAACATATATGCACCAAAATCTTTACTGAAGTTTGTAAGTTTTGCTAATTCTTCAGATCTTTTATCTTGTGTGGCTGCATTTCTTTTTTCTAGTAATTGTTGATTTTCATTAATAGCATTAAGTTTATTTGTTTCTGATTGTAATGTTTCCATTCTATCTGAACGAGGAACATTTGGGTTGATATAAGTTTGAGGACTTACATCAGCATATTGTTTATTTATATCAGCATAAGTTTTATTTCTAATTGCCTCTACTTGTTTTCTTCTAGATTGTTTTTCTTTTTCTGTTTTACCTTGACTAACCCACCATTCAGCATGTGCAGTTATTGGATCAAATGTATTTCCAAGAAGTACTTCTTTACCATCTTCATCTTTTCCATATACAGGAACTTCAGATTCAGCAAAATTAAAACCTTTAGTATATGAATAATCTTCTTTATCCACATTTGCTCTTGCATCTTTAAAAAACTTATCAAGTGCATCATCAATTATTGTCTCTACTTTAGGTGCATAATCACGTTTTAATGCTGATGCATATCCAAATTCTGAATTTTTACCTGCAACTTGTGCTGCAGCATCTTCAGGATCTATTCCAAGTTCAAGTGCTTTATCAAAGATTCTTTTATAAGCTGTTGCATCATAAACATCTTTTGCTTCTTTCATTACATCACCAAGTTGTTCTTTAACTTGTTTTACTTCATTGTCATTAAAGTTCCATAAAGTTTTAAACTGTGTTGGTTGAAATCCATTATTAATTATTCTTTGACCAACAACTTCTAATGGCCATAAAGCTGTTCTTCCTTTGTATCCTTCATAATCATCAATAACAAGATATCCAGTTTTAAAATATTCTTTTACTGTTTGTGTTTTAGGTTCTCCTGTTTTTTCATCAATAACAGGATTTCCATTTTCATCAGTAACTGGAATTATTTTATTTAAATCTTCAGTTGGAAATATCTCTAACGGAGGAATTGCATCTTTTTTCTTTGATTTTTTAAAATCTGTTAAGTACTCATTAATTCTATTTATTCTTTGTTCATCTGCTTGTTTTTGCTGTAACTCATAATTCTTTTTACGTTCTTCAAGAAGTTTATTATTAAACTCAATTTGTTGATTCATAAACTCTTCATTATCTTGAAATTTTTGAGTTTCTAATTCTCTTTGAAGAATTATAGTTAAAGCATCTTGAGTAACACACTGACCTTTATATGCTATTTTACCATCTGTACATTTTAAATTTTCTCCTGTTTCAGTAACTGGTTTAAAATAATCAGGTATAAATTTTTCTTGAATTTGCACTGTTCTAGGAATCATCTTATCACCTGAATAAGATATACCCATTTGACCCGCTAAACTTTGATTATGAAAATTTCTTAAAAGTGACTCTCCAAAAGGATCTGACTGTACCATATAAGTGGCATCATGAGCAGGAATAGTTTCTCCTTGTGACCAAAAAAAAGGTTCTGCAAAAGTATTAGCTTGTTCTTCTGCAGTTCTTTTAGGCATAACATTTTCAATAGAAAAATCTTGATTTGGAAAAACTGGAATAGATTGAGCTTCCCACAATGGTGCAGCACTATTTCTTTTTATTTTTTGAACAGGAACTTCTTGTTCTTCATATTCTGTATCTTGAGAAGATTTATTTTTTTTTTGAAATCCAATACCAGAAATTCTTTTTCTTCTGTTTTTAAACCAACCTAATTGAGCTTTAGGTAAAGATTGAGGTATACTAGTTATTCTATATTTTTTCATAATTATAATTCTTCAAATGTAAAACCTAATTTTTTTAATTCTTCCATAGTAGCTTCATCAACTTCATCACCTAATTCAAATTCTCCACCAAGTTTTTTAAGATCAACTAATTTTTGTTTATCACCAGTTTGTAAAAACTCAGTAAAGTTTTTTATCAATTTTTTATCAGCTTCAGTCTGTTCATTTAGTGGTTTAGAAGAAGCTTTTAAATAAGACATATATATAGCATCATCTAAGTCTTTAAAAGCTAATTGTTCATTTTTTTTAATAACATTTCCTTCATCAAATACTACAATCTCACGACCCAATCCTTCATACTCTGGAGTCACATAACCAGAAATACCAGCATCCAATAATCTACTACTAAAATCTTGATCTGCAATCTGAGAAATCATGTTAGGTCTATTATAAAGAAATTGTTTAATATCTTGAAAAGTATTCATATTATTTATATCAAACTCTTTAGCATTTTGTAATCTTCTTCTAAAATCACTTGAAATGGGACGATTAAGATCTACAAAACCTTCTGGATTTTTTGTATATACTTCAGAAAAGTATGGTGAAAAATTATAATCTTTATCAGCCCAATAACCTCCCAGTGTACTTTTTCTTCCAGCATTATAAGCAAATTTTGGATCTGTTGTAAGGTATACCCCTTCAGTTTGATTACCAATACCGGCTCCTCTAAAAGCTTTATTAAATTGATCAAATGAAGTAGCGTGCCCATGTAAACCACCCATAACATTAAACATATCTCCTGTAATTTTTACAGGATTAAAATCAATATATTTTTTTAATACATCACTTGATAAAGTAGGTTGAAATCCAATAAGTTTTGAAGTTTCATTTAAATTTAAATTAGGTAAAAATTCTCCAATATTTAGAGATGTATTAATAGAACTAAGCATATTAGAAGGTAACTTATATTCTGTTTTTAAAAGTTTAATTACCCCCGGATTTACAGATTTTAGTTTACTTAAATTTTTTGCTAGTGTAATTAAGTTTTTTCCATTTTGTGCTTTAGGTAAAGATCCCCCTTTTTGCCAAGTCTTTAATATCTTAAATGATTTTGGATCTACCAAAAAGTTATTCTGAATATTAAATGGTTTACCTCCAACTAAAGATAATGCTTCAATTTTTTGAAGTGGTTTAAAATAAGTACTATTAAGATATTTTAATGTAGTATCATTTGGATTTATATGACTACTTCCTCTTTTTTCCCAAGGATTAAGATCCCATCTATCATTTGCTTGCCAATGCATTCCTTCAGGAGTATCTGCAATATCCCATCTAAATCCACCCATTACACCATAATTATCATTATCCCAAATAGAATGCGTAAATGTTTTATCCGGATTTATTTTACTTAAACCAACATGTCTTATTTGTCTCCATGGACCAAATTCTCTTTCTGGAAAACCTAGTGCTTTATCAATGTAACTTCTAGAAGCATTACCATATTTTTCTAATATTTCTTGCTCTAAAAAATTGTTAGCTACACCACTTTGTATAAGTGGGTGAGGTGTTCTATCATAATGTTTTTTTGCAAGAGTAACTAAAGGATCTTCATTACCAAAATAATAACCTTCATCTTTTAAAGCTTGAGCTTGTAAATCAGTATATCTTTCACTAAAGAAATCAGGAGTATAATCAACATTAAGCATTCTAAAAGTATTATCTCCAACTTGCTCTAAAGTACCATACTCTTGTGGTAGTTTTAATCCAACAGCAAATGCATCTAATCTTCTTCTTCCCATATCTTGAAGAAAATCTCTTGTAACTTCATCATGTAATAACATCTTTTCAGAATCTTTCATTTTAGCATAGACTTCTGGAGATATACGTTTTATTTTAAGAAATTGATCCAAAAACTCTGGTGCACCAAATTTTAATGCATGACCTACTCTAAAAGGACGTAAATCATTATAAGTAATATTTTTATAAGTTTCACTTGGAAAATCTATAATTTTTTCTTTTATAGCATAACCAGCTGGATTTATTCCTTTATATATAGCAGATCTTAATATATTACCAGGAGTAATACTTGATAATGATGGAAGTTTTGGGATTTGAAGTCCAAGTTGTGCTTTAGGTAAATTCCCTCCTTTAGAATATTCTTCTATTGTTCCATATTCAGTTTGTCTATATCTTTTTGGTTTTAAAGTGTTATAAATAGTTTCAGCACCAGGTTTTATATATTTATTATAACCTTTCATTATAGGTTCATTAATATATTCATCAAGATATTCTTGTGGAGTACTTAATCCCATAGCACCTAATAGACCTGCATAACCTGCAGCATAACCATATCTTTCAAGAAGACTTTGAGTATTTCCACCAACAGTTCTCCAATCAAATTCATTATTTCTAAGTTTATCCATATCTACAGGGATATACCTATTTGAAAATGGCAATCTTCTATGAAATGATAATCCTGGTTCAGATAAAGGAATTATTGGTTTTAAATTTCCAGAAGCATCTGTAACTAATACACCATTTCTTTTAGGTATATTTTTAAAACTTAAATCTGAACCCGGAACTCTTGTATCAAACTGAGCACCAAATACTCCTGGATATTGTTCATTAGGTTCATTAAGTTCAGCCCAGTTCCCTTCAGACATAATTTGATTTTTACCCATTCTTAATAATGGACCATGCGCAGGATTTAATTGTTCAAAGAATTTTACATAATCTAAAGTATCTCCAAATTTTCTAAATGCTGTACCTGGAGTTGATTCCATTTTTACACCATAAAAAGGAACAGCATTTAAAGGACTTCCAGTAAACGGCCCTACTTTATCTATACTTGATCCTAATACAGCCAATCTTGCAGGATTAATCATTACAGGTGCTAAAGTTTTAGCTAATGTATTTAAAGTTCCTATAGTACCAATATTTGAAGTTCTAGCAAAATTTTTTGCAGTATTAATTAAATTCTTTACCGGGAGTCCCTTCTGAGCTTTAGTTAATGTAGGTACAGAAATATCCTCTACTATATAGCCGCCATCTACATATTTTTTTATTTCATCTTCACTAAGATCTAATTCAAGACCTTGTTTAGCAACTTGCAGATTATCATCAGAATCATTTTTTGCAACATTATTCATGAAATATATAATGCTATCATCATCATATAATCTAAACATTCTATTCCACATATTGTCCCAATTCCTTTCAGAAGACTCCATGAGTTTTCTATATTTATCAAGATCTTTTTTTGTGAATTTTTTTCTTTTAGTAGAATCAAATACTCCTGCTTCTTGTAGTTGCTGTCTTAGTTGTAATAAGTCTGCCCTATTTTCTTGGGGCTCCATATCATGTACTAAGTCATCTGGATTACCAGTAACTCCTGCTTGTTCTTTATTTATTCTATTAATAAACTCTTCTCTTTCTTTTGGTTTAAGAGGATTAGCTCCTGAGTCTATTCCTACATGACCCCACTCGTGTGCTGCTATCTGATCAAAACCAGGCCAGTCTCCGGGATCTGTTACATTGTATGATATAAATTCATTTCCAGTATCTTCATTAGTACCTACCCAACTAGGACCTTCATCAGTATATCTGATGTCATTTATGTTCATGATAGAGTTTATTCTATCTTCTATTTCTTCAGGTGTATACCCTTGTTCCTTTAAAAGTCTTTTATAGTTCTTAGACTGAGCATACATCTTATTAAACTCTTGTGCTTTTTTATTAGATTCTGCTACATCAAACTTTTGCTGAGAGTACTGTTGATAGACTGGGTCCATTTTATAAGTACCATCCTCATCCATGTAAACTGCAGCTCTTTGACTTGGTCTAGTTTCAAAAGGATTAGGAATACACTCTATACCATTCCATATAAAACCTAATGGGCAATTTTCTTTTGATCCACCAAATTGTGCTATGTTTAAATCTTCTCTGTTACTAGGAACAGAGACCATATCATTTAATAGATTTACTATAGATTGATTTCCTTTAGTAACTCCTCTTAGATCTTCTATATCTGGGTCTAATGCTTCTCCAGCTTCTTTTACTCTATTAAAATAATCTTTAAGATCTTTTTCAGTAATAACTTGATTAGGTTGAAATCCAGCTAATCTTCTAAGAGTCATTACTCTTGCGTGCATTTCGTCTGGTTGAGTTACATAATCATAGTTTTCTTTTAATTTTTCGTCCCATTCTGAATTTCCTGTACTTATTTTTTCAGGCTCTACAATATTTTGTTCAACAAGAAATTGATGTGGTTTATCTAAAACATTATAAAATTTATTTCCTGCTTGAATATGATGCCCAAACTCATGTTGTTTTGTAGCTTCTATTTGTGCTTCTGGTAAAAACTTATTTAAAATTATTTCTTGAGTTTTTGTATCATAATATCCTGCATCATCTGGTTTTAGTTTATCAGAATAAATATAAGGTACTGTTTGTCTTGATCTTTCTAAAGCTTCAGGACGGATCTTATCTAAAAGTTTTTGTCCTTCTGGAGTAGACATTATCCTATTTTGATACCAGTTTTGATAAAACTCTTGTGGTATTCCATCTTGTGCTTTAGGTAGGGCTCCTCCTTTTTTTCTTTTAGGAAAAATAGATGAATTACCCGTTTCTATATATCCCTCATAATCTCTTGCTTCACCCTCTACACTTTTTGAATTTCTATATAAATTTTCTTCAGCCAGTGCATAAGCTTCTTCTTCAGATATGTTTGGATTTTGTTCAAAGATTTTATTTAGTTCTATATCAAACTCTGCACCTCTTCTGTCATAGTAAGAACCTATTGCTTCATCTGATGCTACATATGGATTAGGTCTTTGACCTACTAATCCATATGTACTCATTGCTCCAGCTTGATTTTGTAAGTGATGAAATAATTCATGTTCTCTCCACCAAGGGTTATTCATATTTGCAATAGGGTCATTTGGATTTTGTTTTATAACTCCTAATGCTGCATCATAACCATATCTTTCAGAATCTGTTTCTTCAGGTAAATCAATTACTTCAGGATATACAAAGTTTTGAAGAGCTGATAGATATGTTGCTGGTAAATTAGAATATGATGTACCGCCATCCTGATAGTATTTAGCATTAGGATCATAGATCTTATTCTTTCTAGATTTAGTTTTTTTAAACCAGGGATGTTCTGCAAATAGTCTATTAGTAGCATCAAGACTTCTTGAATATGCTCTTGAGTTTTTCTTATTTGGAAGTTTTGGAGTTGAACCACCTTTCCTCATAAAATCTTCTGGTTGTTCTAACTCTGGTTGTAGTCTATAATTAGTTGTTAACTCTTCCCCAGGTTGAATATCTCTTTTAGCATATACATATCTTTCGTCACCATGTTTAACACTATACATGTTAGGTTGATCAGAATGATTATGCATGTTTCCAATTTTTCCAACAGGTTGTCCATTACTATGTGCTAAGCCTATAAGTTGACCTTTTCTAAAACTTTGATTAGAAAATAAACCTTTATTAGCTCCAGGAATTTTAGATTGTTTTACTACAACATGATTGAGTTTATTACCACCAGATTTCATCTGAGGATATTCATCTACATAATCAGCACCTGGAAAATTATATTCTTGTTCTGGATACATCATACGGGATGGACCCACATTTGGATCTGCATATACTGGATATGGAACATTGTCCATAGTAATATTATTACTTGGTATTCTAGTATTTTCTCCAGGATGTGCCCACTGACCCATAGGATCAATTATCATATCTTTTTTTTGAGTTGGAGCTTTTGCACTTCCTAACTTCTTAAGAGAATCTATGAGAACTTTCTTATTATACATTACCTTGAAGAATATTGATTTTTACTATTTGACATTTTGAGTATGACGTTAACATCATCACACTGTTCTTTTCTTAAAGTTAAGAAATTCAAGTAATGTCTGAATTTTTTTCTTTGCAGTTCAGGTTTACTATAATCCATATTATTTGGATTTAGTATTCTACTGTATCCATCTGGAGCTGTAATCCAAGTATTTTCAGAAGAGTAATTACCAAGAAGTTGAGTAGTACCTGGAACTAATGGACCTGTAGGAGGATAATTAGAACCTATAGGGAACTCTGCACGATCTTTTGTAATATCCCAGAATTGATTGAATCTATACTTCTGTTCTTCTTTAGAAAATAATATATCATATGAAGACTGGTTTGTACCTATCTTAGGATATTGTAGAGATAGATTAATATCGTTCTTAGGATATATATTTAAATTTAAGTATCCGGAAACTTGTTCTGAATTATAAACTACAGCTGTATCAAAGTTGTAATCAAGAACATGATGTTGATCTATACAGCTATCACCACGTCTTCTGTATGCTTCTAAAATATATTCCATTGATCTAGTGGTCATTACTGTTTGACCAGTAACAATTGGAAATTCTATTTCAAACCCATATTGTTGACCATAAAAATTACAGAAGCCATCACAGATAAAATTATGTTTCCATATACTATCACCTTTTGTACTTAAGAATATATCTTTAGTAGGTATTAATAAATCAGGATGCCAGTCATGAAAACTTACCCAGTATTGTTGTTTAGGGTCATAGCTCACTGTCCAAGAAGCATCATCAAAAAGATAAGGATCCCCTAGTCTGTATTTAGAATTTTTAGATCCATCAAGAATAAAAACATCTCCAAATCCTTTTCTATCTAATGGTTCATATGTAACTCTTCCTTTAAATTCTTTTTTAAGACGATAGTCTTTTTTAGCAAAATAAAGAACTGCACTAGAGCTATCATAAGTTGCTTGACATCCAATACCTGCTACAGGATTATCTGTCCAAGGATATTCAGGAAAATCTAAAATTAATTGATATGGCATATATAAAATAAACCACCACTTTAATCCTGATTGGGATATCTCTTGTAAACCTTGACCATAACTAAATATTCTACCTTGATTTTGAGACATATAGAATATACCTGCTGGTGTAGATATTACAGATAATCTATTTTGTGATGATCCGTACTCATATGCTTTATCTGCATTGGAAACAGATTGTTGTGGCTGAGAAAATAATCCACCATCCCCAATAGTAATCTTAGTATTTAAATCTGTCTCAAGTGTATCTACACCTTGATACATTAATGGGCTTTCATTTTTAAAAGTAATAAATATACCAGATTTGTTAATTGACTTAACACCAGATATTTGCCCTTTAAATTCCTTATAGTTATTTACTAAATAGATAAACCAACTATCTTTTATTGCTTCATCTTGTTGAGGTAATGAATAAATTATTCTATCTGGATAATATGTGTAACAATATTTAGCTACTTCTGGGTCATAATATCTTGATTGTAAACTACCTACAGAAAAATATTGATTGTATAGTTTAGAAACACTTAATGAGTAATCATAGATATATTCACTAAGTCTACCCATAATGTCTGGATTCATATCAAACATAGCTTCAATATCAGTATATTTATAAGGATCATAATGTTTACCACCCTCTCTTGTACTTTGTTTTCTAAAATCAATAAGTACTTCAGATTCAACAAAGAAATCCCTTACTCCTGAGTTAGCTAAATAAAAATATGCGTCTCTTACTGACCATAATCCTTTTTCTTTTTCTACAAAACTTGAAAAAGGAGGAATTCCTGGAGAACCACCTTTACTATCATTATTATAATTATATTTTCTTAGACCTAATATACCAGGTACATAGTAATCTAAATTATAAAATCTTCCAGGAAATGCACCTGTACCAGGCACAGCGGGAGTAGTAAAGTTAAATACTTCTGCCAAATCACCTGGATCATATGCAATGCTATTTGTAGCAAATCTTGCACTTGGTATCATACTATATAAGAAGTAATTATATTCAAACCCATCTGGTTGTCCATATAACCAATTATAAAAGAACATCATATTGTTCTTTTCTGTATATCTATTTATATAAGTATCTCCTCCAAAAAATATTGGAGTTCTTGTAATTACATTTGCACTATAATTTTGTCCATTAATGGGAGGGCAAATCCATCCCGCAGGCTGTACATTATAGTTTGATAATTTTTGTTCACAGGGTGTAATAACAGTTTGAAACTCACTACCTAATTGACCATACTGATTTCTTACTCTACCCTTTATAGATCCATAATGACTTGCTATTTGTAAACTAAATGGTATATCTTTTTCATCTTCATTAAAATCAGGGAGGGTCCCTGGTAAAATTGCAGGGTCAGAACTATTTTGAACTAGAGTTCCTAAAGTAACTAGTGATTTATCTTGGAAACCTGACGTTATTAAATGAGGACCAATATTAACACCACCTAAATATTGAGGTCCTGACATAGTTCTAATTACAACAGCATCAGATCTTTGTAAATTATTAATTGTATAACTAAGATAATTTCCAGTTGTAACATTTTGATATTTAGATACTTGTTGAATATTATCCCTCATGTAAAAACTATCATCTATCTTAAATCTTTTTATTTCAGAATTTGAAATTCTAGACATAGAGTTATAATATCCATGACTTACTTGTTGTAAAGCATATTGTCTATATGGTGTAATTGCATAAAATATTTTTAATGCAATATCTGCACCTTCTGAAAAATAATATACAATTTGATTTAATGCCCCAAGACTTCTTGTTATAGGATCAAGATATGCAAAATCTGGTAATTCTATTGTTCCAGCTATTGTTGCTGGGACAGTTGTTCCAGCTATTGCTGCTGTACTTATTGCACCTGCTAATGTTGTATCTGCTATTGCTAATTGAGTTGCACCATATCCACCACCAAGCATTAAAAAGACATCTGCTAAAGCTTGACCAGAACTATAATAGGTATTTATAAATGTATTATATGTAACAGCTGCTGTAGATAATGCAGGAACTGCTGCTAATGCTGCTGCAGAAGCAGCACCTGCTGCATCACTTGCACCTGAACCTGGAACAATGGTGGGAGCATTAATAGTTCTTCTCCCAATCATAGATATTATTGCTTCTGCAACTCCAGCTAAAATCATTGGTAAAACTACATAATCAGAAAGCAGTTTAAATTTAGGATGACCATTAGGTTCCTGAAAATTCATATCAGCATACCCATTTAATGATCCATATAGTTTAAATTCTGTAGTAGAAAGAAATGGGGTCCGGAACATTGTATCCGGAGAATGAAATGTAAATATGTCAGTTGGTATATCTTGATTAACTACATTATTATTATTACCTACATTTTTTATATATGGATCATTATAAAGATAATTATGATCATTTGAATTCGAACTAAAACCAATTGGTTGTATTGTGTTATATGGATAGTTAGGATATAACCCTGTTCTATTTTTTGCAAGTGCCCCCTTTAACTCAAATGTCCGAAAGTTATTTACCATTCCTTTGGCAACAATAGTTTTGTTACCTTCTCTTGAACCTCTTAATATTTCATAACCTACAATACCAGGAATATCATTTCCATCTTGATCTTTAGGGAGAACAATGTTTTCAAACATTACCCCCATGATCCTTATAAAATATTCATCTCCAGATGTTGCTGCATTAAATGCAGGTGTTGTAGGTCTAAAGTGCATTACTTCTGTATTAGCACTATTATTTATAAAGTCTTCTGGAAATTTATGATGTCTTATGTTTTTACCACAAAGATCATAGTAACCTTCTGTTTGACCTTGTTGAATTTGTGCAAGAGGACCAGTCCAACAATATTTACTTGGATTCCATATATCTGGTCTATTATTTGGGTATCTTTCTGATGACTGCCAATAACCCATCTCACCAACAGCAAGTAATGTGCCCCCATCTGGTAAAACCCATTTACCATTTACAAGTGTTGCTCCAGGTAATGTTGTAGGATACGGACTAAATGAAGCTGTGTTATATACTTCAAACACTTGGTCATCTGTTGCTAATACATTTTTATCATTTGTTACATTAAAGAAATCTGTCTCAGCCATAGATATTCCTCCTGGAATTTGAAAATTCTTTGGGGGCCTACCAGGAATATGATATGATGCTGATTTATCTCCTGTATCATAGATCCATCTTATATAGAAAGTATATACTTCATCTCTAAGATAATTTGTTTTATTACCACCCTTTACATAATAATCTGCGGGGTATTCAACACTTGTCCATTTAGCTCTAATTAAATTAGCAAGAGGTTGATAATTAAAATCAAATTTAGATTTAGGACCAACTCTCATCAGATATCCATTAACATCTGTCATTTGATCAGATGTTTCAAATACTGGTGTTTGTATTGGTATTTGCTCTAATGGGATTTTAATATTACTTGGATTAATTTGATCAATAGCAATTCTACTAGTTTTAGTAGAATAAATTCCCATCTGTGTAGCTACTGTTTGTTGATTTGTTGATTCTACTATTGCTAGAATAAACTCATCAAAATTTTCTGAGTCAGCATTTACCTCAAGAGTTAAAGAACCCTCTAAGTCATTTTCTGTATAAACAAACTGAAAATTACTTTGGGAAAACCAATCAGTTACTTTTTGACCTTTTATTGAATATGCTATTACTGCAAAATATGTACCGTTGGCAAGTGTTCCACCAGATTGACCTAATATTAAATTAAGACATGGTGTTTCCATTAGTCTTGCAATTCTTGTTTTAGGACAATCTAATTTATTTACATCTCTACAATGCTCACAATCTAAAACATATGGTCCACCACCAGCTGGTGCAGGAGTAGGACAAGTTTGTTCCCATTGAACTCCAGGCCAAAGAAAAGTTGTATCTGCACCATTAGAATAGAAATTCATATTGATTGTTCCCCCTACCCACTGATAATCTGGAGTTGGCCAAAGTTTAGGATCTCCTATATTTAAAAATCTATCTGGATTTAAACCATCTGCCCAATATACTTGCCAAGAACAATCTTCTTTTTCCCTTGATGCTCCAGATATAAGGTAATGCTTATCAAAGCTTAAACAAGGATCTTGAACTATTTCTCTATACGTACAAACATCTTCTTCAAGTAATCCAATTTCTGAAGTAACGGCTAATCCTATTGCATTATAACCTACAGAATAAATTATCCATTTATCTGAATACAAATAAATTGCACCTAGAATAAATTTTTCAGTTACTGTTGCAGGCATTGATCTACCTACTGAGGCACATAAAATATTTGATGTTTCATTAGATAATGTACCTACGTCACCTTCAATTGTATTATTTACAACATTGATAGCATGTGTCCACATCCCTTCTTGTACAAATGAAGGGTCTGAGTCTTTATTTAATCCTTTAGTAAATGAATTAGTAAAAGATTTGCTAGTATCTTGTAATCCTTGATCTTTCGCCATAATTAAAGAACTCTATTGTTTGTATTTCCTCTTATGTATGGATTATTTGGTGAATGACTCATAAACATATAGTAATACTTGCCATACATTGCTTTTCTATTTGTCCACCAAAGTTTTTCCATTTCTCTAAAGTTTGGTGTATTAACTAAACTAATAGCATTATTTCTAGCCTCTCTAAGTCTAGCTTCAACAACTTGCATTCTTTGTGAAACATCTTCACCATTTAAAAATAAATTTTCAAAGATTCTAGATTTTAATGCATACTCATAATATTCATTAAGTAACTCATGATCTGGAACAAGCAAGTGCCCATTGTCATCAGTCATATCTCCCTGATAATTTAAATATACTTTACCACATTCAAATGTTGTATTTAAAAATCCATCTTTAATCCAACCTTGATCAGCAGTATTGTAATAAAGATTTGGACAATCACATTCAATCTCTTGACTAGATTTCATTCTCAAAGGTTTGAGATATCTAAATAATCTTGTTACACTAGGATTAATTACTTGTACAAGTTCATAAGCCTCATTCTTACAATTTAAAAATACTCTTCTTGGTTGGACATTTGTATCACCATATGGTGCATTTGGATTATGTGTAATACATATTCCTTCTTTACCATTCAAGCAACATGTGTTATCTACAGGACAACCACATTCTGTAACATTATTTGGCCAATCAGTATATGGTAATTCTTGAATATTTGTACCCCCTGCCATACCATCATAACCAATTACTTCTTTAAAGTCCCCGCAGATTAATGCAAAATTGAATGTATAAAAATCATCTGGTAATTTTACTTTATGATGAGTTACATCTAATATAACTTCCTTTGTTTGATTAATTCTAAGACCTAACTGATAATTAACTTTTCTTACAAGCTTAATTAATTGTTGAGGCTCTATCATATTTTCAAGAGCAAAAGTATGTAAGTCAATAGTTACATCTTCCAAGAGTTGGTCAAATGTTCTATATTTAAGAGTATAGTTAAAGTCCATTATCTAAGTACATTTTGACTATCATCAGCACCATCTGTAGGTACTTGCATAGCCATAGTTAATTCTTTTATTACAAATTGCTCTACCTCAGAAAATAAATATTCTGGAAAAGGAAGTGGATCATCTTGTCTAATAAGACAAGGATCTGTATCACATGCATCTACTTTACCTTCAAACACTGCTTCCATTCTTACTGCATCCCAATCAATATTTGGTGCATATAAGTATCCGTTTAAATACCAAAAGTATTTTCTTGTATTATATTTAAAAGTTGTAGATTTAGTTATAGAAACCCAAGTACCTGGATCAGTTCTAAACATTTCTATTGTACCATCTATTGAAGATACTGTACGTATAATAGGACCTAGAGCACCATCAAATATAGTAGGTAGTTTTTCTTTTGATCTTTTAAAGTAACAACCAGAATATACTCCAATACATCCTGCTTCTACTTTATCTACATCAATAAGTTCAATATAGGGAAGAACCTTGAATATAGAACTAATTTTCATTAGTCTAAATTGATTGTCTTCTCTTTTAAGAAGTGTCTGACCATACTTAGTTAATGCATAATAAATAGTTCTATCTGTTAAGAAAGGATCTTCCTTAACAGCTTTTAATGCATTTCTAACTCTTGATACGGCTTCACCTATTGTTGTCATATGTCAAATTCATTATAGCTCTTAAGAGCTTTTGTTTTAACTTTATTCATATAATCCTTGTAAAGTACACTATTATAAACTTTATCAATCTTTGATTCTGGTAAGACTTGTACATACATATTCCAATTTTCAGGATATGTTTTAGCTACTGCTCTTTTAAAATCTCTGCATGCTTGAAACCCCCAGAATTCTCTGTTCTTCATTCTGTGTTTTGGAGCATAGTTTGTAAAAAATATTTTTGCTAATTTGCCGTCTGTTTCCCAGTTGTTATTAGTTACCTTTACACCATACTTGTTTGATTTGGCATAATCAATATTGTCCTTTTTACTTCTCTCACAAGTACCAATAAAGATCCAACCAATTTGTTCGGGTAACTGAACACCATCCCTTGTATCAATAACTGTTTGATGCAATACTTGATTAAACCGTTTAATAATTTTTCTAAGCATCTTGTTATCTAAGTCTTTATACTTAGGATGTTTCTTTTTAAAATTTTCAAAGAACTCTTTGTTTAAAATAGTGTTTACTTCAGGTCGATACCTAGAAGCCTTTACATTTGGTTTATTAAATTCCCTCATATTAATATACTAAAAATTAATGACTTTAACAAATATACTAATAAAACAAAACCCCCACGAGTGTGAGGGCTTGTCTGTTTGTTACAGAAACCAACAAACCTGCAACCTTATCCTATTACAACAATGCGAGTAGAACCACCAGCATCTGATCTAGTAACATTGACTGAAGTTGTAGTATAATTATTTACTGTATAATTACTTGGACTTAATAATGCATTTGTAGTATTGTCAATTACTTGAACAATAACATCAGTAGAACCCAAGTTATGAGTAACTGAAATTGGAGTTGAAGTAACCATATTTACAACTAACACAACTTTTTGAGTTGATGTAGTTTGACAAATATAATTTACTAGTTTAGTAACAATAGTATCAAGGTAATCATACCGGCTGATTACAGTTTCTTGATTACATAAAATATCAGTACCTGTGTAAACAATGCAGGATGCATTGAATACTTCAGGACATGAAGGAGGACATGGTGCAGTTACAGTATATGTATTTGTGCATCCGCAGTTTTGATTACAAGTATGATTTGCCATTTTTTTATTTTTTAATTAAACGTATATATAAAGTTTTAACATACCACCAATGTTGGTATGTAATTATCACAAGCATCTACAAATGTTGACAATCCAGACAATTGAATTATAAATCCACCAAGTTGATCAGCATGACCAGCATTTTGAGTAAATGCCCAAGTATCATCTACTTGAAGTAATTCAGCATTATAAGGAAATGATTGTGGTGCTGGTGGTGGTGCTGGTGGCGTAGGCGCATTATAACTTGATGGAGCAGCTGGTATATAAGTAGGAATATATTCTCCAGAAATTATGTTGCTTATCAAGTGTCTACCAATTCCACTGTATTCATAACCTACTGTCCCAGAATAATTTTCGTCATATAAAATTGAACTTAACTGTAAATCTCCAGTATTTGTAATAAATACTGTAACTAAAGAATGTAATGCAACATTTTTACTTCCTGTACTTCTTACAGTTCTTGCGATAATATGTCTTGTTCCTAATGTATAACTGCCATCTAATGATTGTCCTGCAGGAAGAACAGCTGTTGGTATAACTGAGTTGCCTCTGTTAAATCTTAATCCTATTGCTGTATTACCAGAAATCCAAGGAGTAGAATTACCATATCCTATTAATTCACATGAGTCTGCAGCATTACCTGAAGTTACAGTATTAAAAGTATTACCATATGGTAATGGAACATAGCTGTCTGAATCAGGTGCTAAGTTAACAGAACCTCCAGCACCAGAACTTGCATTACCCATAGGTACAATTACATAACCTCTAAAGTGTATTTCATTTCCAATTCTTCTACACTGAGGTCTTCCTGGATTAGAGGACATGTATGCAAATCCATTTAAATTAACCCAACCTGTATCAACAACAGCTGCAGAAAGAGTACCTGATGAGTAAGTTAAATTTACTGTAGGTGTGTCAGATACATTTAAAGTTGGACTTTGTAA
>Ga0181363_1000060_pt1 | contig 31821 bp, 53 predicted proteins | sample Fa13NDMLBSN_FD_130109 | JGI IMG/M metagenome (GOLD analysis project Ga0181363, IMG submission 130109) | Freshwater viral communities from Lake Michigan, USA - Fa13.ND.MLB.S.N | ecosystem: Environmental > Aquatic > Freshwater > Lake | place: USA: Michigan | collected 2013-09-23
CAGCAGAAACGTACGTGTCAGTAAATTGTATGTTTGGTGCAGCAGCTGAATTACTATTACTGCTAATATATGCATATCCCGTTGCCGTAACACTCGAACTGAAAGTAGCTGCGCCAGTTGAGGCGATTGATAATCTTCTATTATTACCTCCAGTTGCTACAACAAAATCCGCTTCACTTCTTAAAATGAAATCACTTGCACTTGCACCACTTAATATTCCAGAACCAGAACCAATATAACCGCTTAATGTAGAAGTATTATAATAATATTCTGTCCACATTGTTGTTGCACTTGTACTTTTTAATACTAAAGGAGTTATTGATGTTGTAAACGTAGCACTTGTACCAGATAATGCGCCAGACAAAGTTGTAGTGCCATCAGTATTGAAAATAACATTTTGACCAGCCGTTGATTTCGCACTTATATAAATTGCTTGTTGTGAACCGCCAGTATAAAAACCACTATTTATATAATGACCAGAAGATGTGGCATTAAAATTTAAATAATTGTATTTGTTGACAAGATCAGTTATTCTTATTTGCCCTTCATATAGGTAATTTTTAGTATCTATATAAAACCCACCCGCAGCAGTTATGCTATAATTTCCAAGAGTAACGCTTGATGTCGCTCCAGTATATGGCACATAAGTAGATGCTGCACTTGATGTTGTTAAATAAGTGCTATTATCATAAGTTATTGTTGTACCACTTGCTTTTACAAAACCAGTACCATTTAATTGTGCTTGTTTGCCATTAAACGTACTCCAATCAGTAGATGATAAATAACCATTCGCTGATGATGTTGCAACAGGGATTGATATTGTATTTGTTGATCTGCTTAAAGGAGCAGAGAAAGTCAAAGGCTGCTCAGGAGTATAACCTAAAACAGTTGCAATGCTTTTCTTTTCCCAGAGTTCAGTTGTAGAATTATAAAAAATACCATCATTATTTGATGGATTCTGTGCAGAAACATCATGAATTTCATCAAGTTCATAACCGTTTTGAACCCTAACCTCAATCACACCATTTACAGCATTTGATGCAGTTACAACACCAACATAAACCAAATGATTAGGAGCATATTGCTTTGTACTTGTAAAAGCACCTGCAGTTGTAGATGACAAATAAAGTTGAGTTCCTGCAGCATATGCAGATGTGTCAATTCCTGTTATTTGACCGAATGCAACTACAAATCCGTTAGCATTGTTTGAAATATTATCCTGAACAACACCCATTGTCTGAGCAGATGTTGCATCACCTGTTGCAAGAGCCTTAGCAATTGTTGGATAACCTGCTGTTGCCCCATTAATATAAACTACAGTTCCTTTATTAATTGTTGCTCCTGAGTTATTTCTAACAGCAAGAACAAGTTTATCAGATGATAACAATGAAGGGAAAGGAGTATTAACCCAAGATGATCCTGTATATCTTAAATAGTCATTAGCAGCAGCAGATGTAATTGCAACATCCCCAAGTTGATCAATATTGTAATCACCCTCCTGAGCAGTTATTGTTCCTGTTCTGCCAAATACACTCGCAACTGCATTGCTATTCAAAGACTTTTGCCAAATCGTTCCGTTATAAACAACCCAATCACCTACAGCAAATGAGATTGTACCTGATCCTAAATTCTGTGAACCTGCAACATTTACTAAATAAACATCACCATTGTCACCTGTACCATCAGCAAGAGTTGGAGTATTTGTAGATGCATTCCATGTACCCTTATATTCCATGACCGAAGATGGCAACTGAGCAGCAGGAATCTTACCGCCTGAGTCCAATGTTGCAACACCATTTGCCAAACCATATCCGTAAGTACCTACAACCTCACCATTTGTTGATCTAACAACTCCTGTTCCTATATTCGTTAAAGTTAAACCGCCTGTAGTTATTGGATCAGTTGTTGTATTTCCGTTATCTGTAACCTGCTGCAATGTAACTGATGCCTGAGCACCAATTAAATGAGCAACCTGCAACCATGTGATTTTCTTTAACTGACCTGTGATTGGATCACCTATAGTAGTTAAATCACTTGTTTGTGGATTTACATTTGTCGCTAACTGATTTATTTTTTTAGACTCCATAGTTATTTAGTTGGGACTTGACATCTGTCATTAATCAATGGTAAAGTTAAAGTCACATCTGCTCTCACACCTGCCAAATAATCTGGATCACCCTCAACAAAATATTCCAAAGGAATATTATCAGGAGCATCCCAAATATTTGAGTTATTTCTTAATTGGGCAATAATATCACCGCAAACCTGAGTCATATCAGACAATACTTCCTGCCCTTCTGTTTCCTGCAATTGCCTGTCCATAAAATAAAGACTGAATCTGAACTCAATCTGCTTTGCAAGTATATTTGAACTTTCAAGTGTAATAAACATGGCAGGATATGTCACATCTTCCTGACTCAAACGATTATAAACCTCACCAAAATAAACGAAATTAATTTGTGCGTGGTTGTTTCCGTAATCTGTCAGAGCCTTTATCGTTTGGTTTAGTGTTAGTGTTGTTGCCATGTTTTTTCAGATAAATCTGCAATTTCTTTTGATTTTTCAAATTAGCTTGTTTACTCATAACAGCATGGAGGATTATCGCCCTGGTATATATATTTAAAATCTTTATAGTATTTTTTTCCACCACAGCATGTATCATCACCTAAATAAATAGTTGAATTATATCCATCATGCTCAGGTCTTACTGTATCAATACCAGAACCTGGGTTTAAATATAGTGGAAAATTACCTTTTGATGATTGCTCTTTTAAATACTTAATTAATCTTTGTTTGTAATATTCTGCTCTTCCTTTGTATCTATTTGCAACATCAATCATGTCCTGCATAGATGGTGATTCAAAATTTTCACCTGTTTTTCTTAGCAGTCCTTTATTATAATATTGGAAACTCAATCCCTGAGGTAACTCACTTAAAACAAAGTTTACTAATGTATCAACAATATAATCATTCATCAAAGTTACTTCAGCTTGAGTCAAATTATTATTGTTTATACCATCTTGTAGTCTATTATAAAGTCCTGATCCAAGTGCAGGCAAAATATAAATATCTTGAGCTGCTTTAATTTCAGGCAATATTAATTTTTCATCTACATTATTGTGCAGTCCTGTCCTATCTTTGATAGTATCAACTGATATGAAAAGTATGTTTAAACTCATTTTATTTTCTTGTTACAATGTTTTCTTTCCATTCGTGTCTGCAAGATGGTGAATGTTTACCATTTGGTTTTGTCCACCATCCTCCTAATCTATCCCATACTGAATAACCTAATCTTGAACTCATCTCTTCAATTTCACTTCTGGAATACATTCTTTTTTTATTATTAACTCTTTGACTAATCATATACTGACAAAATGGCCTACTTGATGGTTTATCTGAATCATTAAAACCTTTTTTCCATTCATATGTATATCTGACAAGCAATTGAGTTGTTTCTGGTTTTATTTTTTCAACAATATCTCTTAATGGTTCAGTCAACTGTCTTTCAGTTATTATATTTGAATCAATACCTTCACCAATCAAAATATCTTTTACTGCTATATAACCTTTATCAGCAAGTAAACCCATAATTCTCTTAATAGTTCCTACATCTTCTTTTAAAACAGATGCAATCACTTCAGGAGTAATTCTTTTATCCTTAGAAATTAAATCTAAAATATTTGCCTGTAATTGACTTACATCAGCAAAATTTTCTTGCATTTCAAATGCACTTCTTTTTCTCCAAATAATATAATTTTCTTCATCATCACCTAAATCATCTAAAGCAGAAAAATCAAAATGCTGATCAAATTGCTCTGCAGTCTCTACAGGTTGTTGAATAGGTTGCTCTTGTTGTTGATATTTACTCATATCAATACCAAGTTTTTCAATAATCCATTCTTTTGGAGCAACTTGTAAAATTGTTGCTTCACTAAATTCAATTCCTATAGGTTCTGTTGAAAGTATTGTTAAATCTTCTGGATAACCTGCATATCCTGCCAACATATTAAATGCAGATTCCAAAAACATTTGCTTACCATTAACATATGTAGATTTAAAAATCTCATATCCGTCACGCATTTCTGTTCTTGTTCCTAATTTTCCAGGGACTGCAATACCAAATATTGACGGAGTTGTAACCTGATGACCACTAAATATATTAGTCTGGATCAATTCATCAACTCTGCCAAAGTCCTCTTTTGTCAAATCAGACTGCCCTAAATCATCAACTATTGGTTTTCTGGATGCATCATTTACAAAGGCTAACATATATTTTATACCATCAGCACCTGTATAAGTATTCTTAAATTTATTATGAACAACCCTCTGTTCTTCTGGCGAAGGTTCACCATTAGGCAATGTAATTAACTTACTTGCTGAAAAACCTGTCTTAGCATTGCCGAGAACATGTTTAGAAACCTCTATATCACTCTCAATATAATTAAGTGCGCCAAAATATGAAGGTAAAGAATAAACACCACCATTTGGTCTGTATTCCTTTAAATAAAGAATCTGTTTTCCCTGTGGCATTTTTGGATTAAATGCAGGGTATACTTCATATTTTTCATTTCTATCTTTCCAATCTTCCTTATACCAAAATTGAGTATTATCTTTATTTGTTCTAAACTTAGTATAATCACAATGCCAAATTTCTGCAACTTTACCAATACCCCATATAATTTCTAAATATGCACCTCCAAAAAGTTCTATGTCAAGACTAACCTTTCTTGAAAGATCATCAAGACTTTCACTCCTGTTTGGACTATCAATAAATGGTTGAGATTCTTCACCACCTTTCCATCCATTACCAATTATATAATGAACTTTATTTCTTACAATAGCATTATGCTTTGCAGATTTATTAAAAAGTTCTACTAAATATGTTGGATAGTCATTTCTATCACCATATTGAATATAACCTTCTCCCTTTTTTTCTCTATATTCAGGTTGTTTAGCTTCTGCAAATTGCACTAAAACGTAGTTACCTATGTTCTGATTACTTATCATTCTCTTATTTTATAAGTGTCTGTAGTTGCATATTCAGTATAAACTGTTGCTGATTGATTTAGCATCATTATACCACTTTCTAATAAATTTAAACCTGCAGGATTAGTATTTGATGAACTTACTTGCTCATAAACATTATAAGTCCATTGACCATTTAAACTGCTACCAAAATAAGTATTGGTTACAATTGAAAATTTATTATATCTGTCTTTATATTGACTCACATCTGCAGCATTAAGCAATACAAATTTAACTTCAATATTAGAACTCCTGTTAGTAAATATGAACAAATAATTAGGATTTGATAATAACTGTTTTTCAGTTAAAGTTAAATATATATATTGAGTTTGTCCTTTAGTTAATTGTATCATCAATTATAAATGCAGAATTTATTGGATATTAACAAAAATGCCCCACCTAAAAAGGCAGGGCAAATTCACCTAAAAGCACTATGTATATACTATGAACCTGCAGTTTGAAGTTGACCTGCAACTGTAGAGTTTACCTCAGGAGCAAGTTCTGGTTCTTTTGCTGTGAAAGTAAGTGTGTAACCACTTCTGTCACCTTCAGAAGTACCTGATTGAGATGAACCTGCTGTGATGTCAAGTCCTCTTGTCAATCCCATGTACCAATATTTACCATTGTTGTCTTTGGCTACAGCGACTAAAAGATTCTTAGCAAGTAACAAGATTTCGTTTCTTGTATTTACTTGAAGTTTATTCAAAACAACAGTCAACTCTTGCTGATAGAAAATAGTTCCGTTTTCAACAGATGCATTTATATTCTCAACAAAATTTGAAGTTGCTTTGACTAACTCGTATTTGTAGAATCTCTTTCCTGTATCTTTTGTGAGTGCTGTCATAACACCACCTGAAACAGTATAAGATGCTACATCCTGAGCAGCCATGAAGTAAACTTCAACTATGCCACCGAGTGAATCTTTACAATCTAATGTGTAACCTTGTGTAAGTGCACAAGCCATTTGATTTAATTTTATTTATTTAAAAATAGGGCAGTTTTTAGGCTGCCCTGTTAATTATGCAAGGATGAACTTCACAACTTCATCAGGGAATGCAATGTTCACACCCATTTTGAATTCAGATACGAAACGTACTTGATCAGCTTCTTTTGCGTAGAAGATTTCAAATTTTTCTTCTTCGTTCAAAAGATCAGTTCCGATAAACAAGTTACTCAATCTCATTGCGTAAACTTTGTTTGTACCATTCAAACCTGCAACTGCAACAACTTTAATTGTTGTACCAGGAAGAATGAACTCGCTATCAGCTTTTACATCAATTGAGTAATGGAACTGATTAGCATCTTTCAATGCAATTGTGTAAGTTCTGAACAAATCTTGACCGCAGAAGATAGTCATATCATCAGCAGCAACAACTTGAGCAGGGATTGCTTTGTAAACACCATCGAAAATGCTGATTACATTAGCAGATGTAATGCTTGACAAAGGAGCGCCAGAAATGTAAGTTGATGCATTCGCAGCAACAACACCAGATGCAGCACCGATCAATTTAACCAAACCATCAAATTTGTTGAGGTTTACGTTAACTGAATCAGTATCACCTTGCCAAAGAGCAGTTTCAAGTTGAGCAGCAATTCTCTTAGCTTTCTTTTCAGAAAACTCTTGTTCAAAAGGAATTGCATCATACATTGAACCTGTAGGCAATGCTTTTTGAAGATACTTTGCTTCCAAATCTTTAGGGCAAAGAGCTTCGTTTACTTTAATTTTTCCAACAGTCACAGTTCTTTGTGTGAAAGTTGTTGAACCAGATGCAGTAAATCCGCAAGATGCACCGCTTTGGAAAATTGCGTCTGTGTCCATGATGTTAATGGTTTCAGATGATTTAACACCTACCATTACGTTACCTGCACTCTTAATCAAAGATGCAGTTTTAGCACCGAGTACACTTGATGTTACAAGTAGAGCCTCGTTTTGTTCTGTGTAATCTGCAAGAGCAGAAACGTTAAATGCCATTTTTCTTAGTTTTTAGAGTTTAAAATTGCGTGTCTGTATTTATTAAGTCTTTCAAACTTAATGTCTTTTGTAGCTTCAAATTTGAATGATTGTGGCTTTTCAATTGGATCAGCCTGAGGCATTTTTGTAACCTCCTCAATCAAATCAACTACCTGTGAGAAACCTTGCTTAGATTTATCTTCAATTGAAGATACCTTAGCATTCAAGGCTTCGATTAATCCGTTCAACTCAGAAATCTTTGCAGCAAATTCTGCAGCCATTTCCTCCATTTTTTTGTCTTTTGCTTCAACTTCAACTTCTGGAACATCAGCCTCTGGTTTTTCTGCAGCTTCGATTTCAGTAATCTTGCCATCCAAAACAGAGATTTGAGAGCCATCAGCAAGTTGATGATCACCATCAGGAGCAAATGAACCATCTTCAAGTTTAACCTCACCGCCAATTTCGAGTGATGAAATCATAACCTTAGTACCATCTGCAAGTTGATATTCAGCAAAATCTTGTTTTGCCTCCTCAACAGGTTTTTCCTCCTGTGGCATATCTTCAAATAATGCCTTAATTTTTAGGATTGCCTCTTTTGCGTTCATACTTTATTTTTAAATGTTAATGAATACGATTATTTATCACTTATGGCAGATAAAATTTTCTTTATCTGATCCAACATCTCTTGATCCTTGCTCTTTGTTTTGCTATATTCAAAGACTCCCTCAACAGAAAATCCTTTGACTTCCCCATTTTTTACCTTCTGCCAAGTTTCATCATCCTCAACCTTAAAACTGCCAAACCATGAACCATCAGGAGCATCCTCAAAACCTTTCATTGGTGCAACACCTCTCTCCTCATCTGATATAAAACTCTCGAACATAACCACACCATCAACCTTCTGTGATGGATCATGATTAACATTCACATTTGCCTGATAACCTTTTTTGAAAAACTTCTGAGCAATCTTGAAAATAGTATCTTTACTAAACATAACATAGTAATCACCATGAGTAGCATCACTCCTAAAAATTGGAGTGTCAGCCAACATGAGAGCACCGCTAATGATACGTTTATCCTCAGAAGATATTTCAAATTTATACTTTTCTTTAAATGCATTCCAATTCCTTTGGATCGCAGGTCTATCAACTAATGCCACAAAGTTCACCTCTGCATCATCATTAATATCATCATTGATCTTGAGTTCAAATATTGGTAATTCCATGTTTATAAATGTTTATTTATTAAAATAATATCAACTTAACCGAATCTGGCTCTTTGCTTAATTGCTTGAATCCTTTGTTGATTTGTAGTCATATCTGTTTCAACTACATATGCCCTTACTGCCTGATTACCCAGAGCATTAATTGTTGACTGATTCAACTGTGTCAATTGAGCCTCTGGCAATGCAGGTGAAACAGGTGATGCAGTTCCCAATTTTGCAATAGAAGGTGAACCGCCCCCTTCTGAGTCTGGGTTTTTAATTTTATTAATTTGCTTTGCTGTACTCGCAACAATTGACGCAATAGATAATGCTGTTGATGCTGTATTTATTCCTATCCATGGTTGACCTGCTGTTGCAGGGAATTGTGCAAGTGCCTTTGCATTTGCTATTCCTAAGTTGGCAAGAATCTTACCAATTGCCCCTGCCTGTTCAACAACCAAAGATGCAATCTGGACTCCTTTGCTTTTCTCGAAAAGCTGTTTTGCTAATCCTGCTGCCTGTGCTGTTATGTCAATATAAGCAGCCTGAATTGCAGCTTTTTGCTCTTTCTCAGCCAACTCTATATTAATTCTATCCTCAGATAACTTTCTCAGTTTATTATTCCGATCTTGCTCAGAGATTAAACCTTTTTGGAAAGATTCCTCAATTAGTTTTTCCTCAGCATCTAATGCCATTTTTCTAATGTCAAATGTTTCCCTTTCTCTGGATGCCAATGCCTCAAGTTCAGATAGGTTTCTGTTTAAGAAAGACTGAGTGATGTCATTGTCAAATTGTTTCAACTGACCTGCAACCTCAGATTTTTTATTTGCGAGTTCTATTTCTGCCTGAGTTCTTGCAAGTGTACCTTTTGCATACAGCTTAACATTGTCCTCAAGTCTGGAAACCTCCAAAATGCTTTCCTCAATGTAAATCTGCTTTTTAGCCTGTAGTCTTTTCTGCTCATCTTTGATTAGTTCAGCTTCTGCTTTTCTGGAATCAAATAAAAGTTTATTCTGATTTTGCTGTGTTAATTTCTGTATTTCTAATTGTTCCCTGAGAAGGCTATTGACGTTTATAAGCTGCTCAGTTCTTTTACCTGTGTATTTCTCCTCAACATCAGCGAGTTCACCCTGTACCCTGATTCTCTCTGCTAAAAGTTCATTGTTAGCACCTGATAATTTAATCTCAGCATTTATTCTTGCCAACTTTTGACCTATCAATGCCCTTTCAGCCTTTTCGCCTTCATCTAAAACCTTTGCAAGTTTATCATTTGCTGCAATTCTTTCCTCAATGCTCAATTGCTCATTATCTCTAATTTGCCTTAGCTTTTCAGCCTCAATCTCATTTTTCTTTATGGCATTGAGTAACCTTGCCTCAGCTAAAATCTGGTTATTTGTTGCATTGGTTAATGCCTTTGCCTCCTCTAATTTCTTGCTAAAATATTTACCACTCGCATCAATCAGGTTATTTACACCATCAGCAGCTCTATTGAAAGAATCATCTACACCTGTAACAACATCCACTAATTCTTTACCAAACATTTTAGCACTCTCTCCTGCCTCCCTAAAATTTCCTGTAAGCAAATTTTTAAGAGTAGTGCCCAATAAACCTGCAGCCTCAATCATTGACTCAAATCGTTCAATGACGTTCTTTTTGATTGCCTCTCCTAATTCCTTAACATATTGTTGAGGATCTTGAAAAACATTTTTTATAAATCCAACAACCTTTTCTGTATTATCTACAATAAGTTTAACCAGATCAGAAAATACACCTGTTAGAAAATTTAGTGATGTACTAAATAGATCAGCTACCTTTTGATTTCTGCCAAGTACATCTTTAAAAAATTCAAATGCCTTAGCAACTGCAGCAACTAAACCTAAACTTTTTAGGAGTGTTCCTATTTTACCAAATGATGATGCAGCAGCCTGTTCACTTTTCTTTGCACTTTTACCAATATTATCAACCTGTTCACCAAATTCTTTAACTTTTTTGGTACTATCACCTGTGTCAACTTTGACCTTTATATTTAATTCTTCTGCCATTAGAAAGTTTTTTCAATTGCTTTTAATAAAGAAACTTTTGTTGTTGTATAATCCATAGGGTTATAACCTTCAATTGTATTTAATCTGAATAAAACACCATCTATCCAAACTAACTTACCAAAATCAAGATTATAAATATCCATTGTATTAAGTAATGCATTACAGGTTAATAGCTTACTGTCTTTATCAGTTATCTCAGCCATATAATCTGAATAGTATGCATTGAATAAATTAGTAGTTGGATATGTTGTTGCTGTAAAAAAAATCTCTTTTGGTGCTCCAAAATTTATATCATTAGTTGGACTAAATGGATTGTCAAGATGCCCAACGTAAGTATAAGTAGTTACGTTACTTAATACGTTATTATTTCCATTTTTAATTTTATATCCTGTCCTTCCATTTATATATCTTGCCTGAAAAATCCTAATATTAAAATCAATAGATTCCTCAACTCCACCTGATCCAACTTTATAAATTGCAGGATATATTTTATCTGTACCCTGTTTTTGATATAATGGACTTGCACTAAATATCACCTCAGTAGTGTCAGTATCTTTAACAAAATCAAATTCAGTATCAAATATCCTATCACCGTAACCCTCTGCATATTTCTTTCTATAGTTTTCATTATACAAATCATTGTCCTGTTTAAACTTAAATTGATAATATCTGGCATTAATTTCACTCATTGGTTTAATGCTCATTGGCTTTGATCTATCAATTTTGTTTGTCCAATCTTCTGTAGAACCACTATAAAAATCAATGTATGGTTTTATAACTATTTTCTTTTCCTCTACAGGATCATCATAAACATACAGATTAAACATTTTACAGATTGATAAAAAGAAATCTCTCTGAAATATACCCTGTGGCAATTGCTTATCAAACTGTATTATTTCTCCATAATTGATTGGTACATCAGTCACAGTTGTAGTTGTAACTGACAAGCTACCTGATGAAACACTATATTGAGTTGCAGCAGATGATACATAAATATCTATTGTATCATTAGTATTTAAAGTTGTAGTGTATTCTTTAAATAGGCTAAAATATCTTGGCAGGTATAAGACAGGAAATGTTTCTGATGCAACTTCCAATGTGTTAACCCTTAATGATATAGTTACATCATAATAATTACCTAAACCATCCTGTTGAACATTCAGAAATTCCCCATATAATTGTGCCTGTATTGTACATGGAAAAGATGATGCTCCATTATATCTGTAGGAATTGCCAACTAATGTGAAATTACCTGCAGTCTGTACTGTAAAATCTGGGTAGTTATCTGTGTTATATGTTGCCTCCACAGCCTCAGCAAAAAATGCCTGAGTTGATGTATTTGATAAAACCTTTCTATTTGTAGGTATAACAAGTCTGTCAAATAATGAATTACTCAAATATGAAAAGTCCCAAGTATATCCAGATTGAATCCTAATTTTTTCAAGCATTTCTTTAACCTTGTAACAAGGTCTAAAAGCATTGAATTGAAAATCAACTTTATCTGTACTAACATTCCCTATGTCAATTAAGCCATAAAGAATTGGACTTCCTGAAACAGGCACAGATTGATCTGTTATATTTGCTGCAGTCCATGCCTCATTATATGAACTATATGCAGAATAACCGCCACCTGTCACATTAGCTAAATCTTCTAATCTGTTATTTCCTAATGCTGAAATAAAGCCTCCTAATTCACCAAAAACTGCACATTGATATTCTATAGCTGATCCATCTTTAACGATCTCTAAGAGCCTTAAAACCCCTTTAAATATCTGTATTTTATCAATGAATATCCTACAGTTTGCAACCTTAGATGCATTGAAGTTATATCCCACATTAGGCTGATCATTATCTGTAATATTTGCATTGCCTAAATCAAAAACAAATCCAAAGATTTTGTTATTGTTTGCAGTACCTGTTATATTGATGGTCTTTGAAAAGGAAGTATTTTTACTACCAAAGTCCTGAATATCATCAATGGCATACTGAAACTCAGTTGATATTTCATCAACCAAATCCAACCTGTTATCTTCAATATAAATCTCTGTTGAAATCATCTAAACTGTGAGTTTAAGTATTTACTAACCTCAATGTCTATTTCAAAATTAAATAGCTTGTCTGCACTCGCTACCTTGTATGTGTAATTTGTACTCGCAATTGTCACAGGGAAATATGCACCTTGTACCTCAATATAACATATTGAACTCGCAACCAATTGAGCCAACCATGTATAGTCTTGTTCACTAACCCAATCAGATATTAAATGGAATCTGTCTTTATGCTGAATTGCATAGTTCAAAGATGTTTCATTATATCTGTTGTAAGCATCCACATTTTTCATCTGGTTGCCTGATAGCTGCCAATCATTTCTTCTGTATGAACTCCTCTGGAATTCGCTGCTTCGCCTATTGACCAGAGCAAACTTCATTGTGTCCCAACCTCCAACTCTATTCAGGAAATGCAGGTTATATTGCTTGTATTTAGGATAGCATTTCTGCCTGATCTTTAAAACTCTTGAAACCGCAACCCCTCTTTTCAAATAGAAATTATAACCATATGTTGATGAAGTTATTATTGTACTACCTGCCCAATCATTAACGTGAGCAGCCTGTAAATTAAAGAGATTCATCTCTCCTGCTAAACTAATGTTCGCACTAACTGTAGTTAAAACCTGCTCTCCTGAATCAACAACCTCAACCCATGCAGAATATGTACCTCCTGTTTTTTTAAAATATGTTGCATAAAAATTGTCACCATATTCAATTCCTATTTCATCAGTATCTCTTTCTGTTAGCCAATCATCACTAAAATTCTCAATCAAAAGATTATCATAATAGTTAGATAGTACCAATGGAGTATTATCATTGATTGCAAGAATATCCGCAAACAATGGTGGATAGTAATTGTAACTACTGAACTCACCAGATGCCATATTTCTGGTTATAGTTCCTGTGACCTCCTCACCTACAGCAACATTATAAGTTACCTTTAATTTGTCATTAGATGCCACCAGAATTGAATTTCCAGAAGGCTCAAAGTAATTTGTAACATATGCCCTGACAATTGGTGATGCATTGAAAATTCCAACACTACCAGAAGGATCAGGGAAAACCTTTACTGTGCTAACTATATTTCCATTAACCCTTACATCATACACAAATTTAAAATTTGTAGTTCCTGAATTTGTAGATGTTGAAACAAACCACAAATCATCATGCAGAGATGCATATGCTGCAGGACTATCTGTTATCGTTATTGCCATAAGATTTTATTTGTACAATTATATCAGCACTTAGAGCAATCTCTAATGCCTCTCTAAATTCTTTATTGAATACTAAATTAATTGCCTGATCAACATATTGCGTTGCTTTTATACCGTCTCTCTTTATCCCTCTTGCAATTGCATATGCCAAAGTTCTTTTACTTTTTGCAGCGTCAGTTATAGCAGTCAAACTTTTTCTTTTCTTTTCGACTCTGGTAATTGGTACTCTAACAGCACCAGATTTAAATTTTGCATTTGCTAACCATCTTATAATGGCATTCCTCATAGAAAGTCCAACTTTCATTGATTTAAACCTATATTTACCTGTAGTGAATTTCTTTTTTGCATTCTTTCCCCCAACACCTGAAACACCTTTATTTATAAAATCATAGTATTTATCTTGTTTTGATCCTATTGGATAACCAAGATTTAAAACAGACAAAGATTCTTTATTCTGAATAAAAGGAATTTCAATGTCTAATAATGCTCCTGTATTAATTGCTGCCGCCCTTTGCAAGTTTCTTTTGATTGCCTTGTTAAATTCCAAACCAAACTCAAATAAAACCTTTTCAAGTGCATTAAATGTGTTTGGATCAACATCATTAAATTCTGCATTGAACTTATTCACAAAGTCATCAGCAATAAATTTAGCCTGAGCCTTATTCATATATATAAATGAAGAAAATCTTAGAAAATAACTGGAATAAAAAACCCCGCCTAAAAAGGCAGGGTAAAACAACCGCTATGAAAAATTATTGTAATTGAATTAAAATTTTCTTTAATAACAAATAAGGTACTGTGCTGATATATGTATGATTCCCAACATGAATCTCAGTATATTCAACCCCATCTCTAACATATGGCAAGATCACATCTATATTACAGAAATATGCCATAACCCTATCAAGATCATCCCAATTAAACTCCATATCTAAATCCTTGAGCATCTTTGTTGTATCTGTATGGTACAAGATTTCTATTTCCATTTATCCGTTTTTAATATAATCTCTTTCTGCCTTCAAATATGACAGATCATTTAAGAATTGTATAACAGGCAAATTGTATGCTGCATCCAGAGTTATGCTTTCATGCTCTGCAACAATTTTAGCACAATACTGCCACCCATAAAACTCAACAAACCTGCTGCCTCCTCTTTGCTGCTGACTTTCCATATCCTGATCTATCTCATCGTATAACCCCTTATAATTAGAATCCAGATCAGCAATCATCTTAACATACTTAGTTACAGAAAAATAAACATCAACAAAATTTGCCTCCTGTATGTCCTGACTATAAATGCTATGCAAGGTTGCATTGTAGCGCTTAGTAAAATAACCCAATGGAGTCAATACTGTTGGAATCACCATACTCGCTGCAACTTTATGCAAGTTCTGAACAAAGTCCTTAGCAAATACTTTTGTTTCAATATATCTGGCAGTATTTACTTTGTTTATATCGTAATTGCAGATATATCTTTTTAAACCTATTTGAATATAGTCTTTTGGTTTTCCATCAAACTGAGTGATTAAGAACTTTATTTTCTGCAGTTCCTTTAATAACCTTTTATGGCTGTACTTCTCAACCTGTGACTCTGTGGTTGAGTTTATGATTGCTATTATTCGCATGGCATGACCTAATGGATTTTCACCCAATAGGATTTTCTCAAGCTGTTGATACTGAAATACATTCAGATCATTCCATGTCATCAGTAATGTATTTGATCATACCATTCTATAAATGCATAATATAAACCTACAGCAACAATAGGAAAACAAATTAACATTGCTAACGTAATCCATAGAATACTAACCATGTATTTCAGTATAATCTGAAAGGTTGATGGTGACTCTTTTTCCCATAGCTGAAAAAATCTTCTCAATAATGGATAGTCTTGGTGGATTGCCATTTTCAATTCTGTTTATTGAAACAAAGCTGATGCCTGATTTCTCAGCTAATTGTTTCTGAGTTAGGTTTTGTTCTTGTCTTGTTTTCTTTAAAAGTTCACCGATCATATTTCTGTTTGTTTGATTATTTCTGTTTTCTTTTCACCTCTGCTTTCTACAATAAATTGATACATTTTATCTGCCTTTTCTGAATCTCCTGACATTGATCCTGAAACATATGATCCATCAAGAGTTACAAAATAAGTTACTTCACCTGCAAAATTTGTTTCTTTAATTAGTTCAACTTTCATGGTAGTTGTTTTCACAAAGTCTGTTTCTTTGATTGATTCGATTTTCATAATAGTGGTTTTTGCAAATATAAATAAAATTTAATAATTAATGATTTCTTGTCTGAATCTTTTTTCTTCTTTATGTCTTTGATAGTAACTTTCTCCACGAAGTTCAGATTGTTGTTCTTGAATTTTTGCTCTTGCACGTCTTATTGATTCAGGATTTGACAGTTTTCCTTCAGAAAATATCTTAAGAAATTCAAAAACCGTTATCTTATCTTTTCCTTGTGTAACCAATTCTCGCCACCAAATGTTGGCAATTAATGCTTGATCATTATCACGTAAATGCTGCTTATTTGTCAATAAGTCAATTATAACTTCTTTGTTATGTAATTTCATAAAGAATAATTATCTTGTATTAAACCAATAATAATTGCGCCAATAATTAATGCTAAAAGTAAGTTTACTATTTCTTTTTTCATTATAAGTGATTAAATAACCATCAATCTTTTTTTCAATTCTAATAATGAGTCAATTTGATTCATATCATTTGCAAAACGATTCATTCTATCTAAATTGTTTTCTCCTTTATTAAACTTATATTTTATTTGAATTAATTGAAATAATTGCTTAGATGCATCATAAACTTCTTTTGAAGTTTCTTTACTTGGATACATTTGATAAGTTTCTCCATTTCTTGAAATAGAAAATCTTATTCCTTCTCCATTAGAAAATTTTGCTTTACAATTCATTTTGTCATGTGTGATTGTTAATTTACTTTTCATAATAAGTGTTTTTGTTTATACAGCTAATATAAACCTTTCTTTAATAATAGAACACTTAAAGTAAACTTTTTTTTAAAAAATATTACAATATTTTATAATATATTGTAAATCAATCAGTTATAAAATGGTTAAAACGGGCAATTTCACTGTTATTTCACAGTTTTTTTCATCTTATAATGCCTTTCATAGATATGCATATTGCAAACATAATGGTAATATTTGCCTACTTTTCTTTCTAATTCTTTTGCTACCATTATTTGAAGTTCACTAAAACAGTATTGATCATTGCAGAAACCATAAACAAGATCATTTGATCTCATCATTACTTGCATACTTAATTCGTCATTATTATCTATATAAAAATTAATAGCATATGTGCAGATTGTGTCTTTAGCATATTTGTCTATTTCTTTACCATCATACAATGAAATACTCGCTCTACGTGTCAGAGGATCATTTCTAAGCATGTCTATAACCTTATTAAGTTGGTTATTTCTTTTCCATTGATAACCATAGTTAGAATTGACATTTCCATTCTCATCCATCATGGTTGCCCATATCTTAGCTTTTTTAGATATTTCTTCCGCATTAGGATTACCTGACAAGTACCATTGGAACTCATATTCAGCATAGTATGAATTCCATTTACGCCATTCTGTTCTTATTAAGTTTTCTTTAGGTGTTCTTATTTCAACTAATACATTATGGACTGTCTTAGTTCCATTTCTTTCTTCACCATTTTTCATTATAATGTCATACAAGTCTTCAAATGCATCTTGAGCATTATAATATGATTTGTTGTACATAAATCTTTGATTTTCGTAATAAGTTTAATCCATCGAGGATTCTATATTCTTCTAAGTAATATACTTTTTTTATTCCAGATTGAATAATTATTTTGGCACATTCAAAACAAGGCGACAAAGTTACATACAATGCCGCCCCATCTGAATTGTTTGATGACTTAGCACATTTTGCTATTGCATTTGATTCCGCATGAAGCACATCTGGTCTTGTAGATCCATCTTCTAACTCACATACATTAGGAAAACCACTAATTGTCCCATTATAACCAATTGCTATAACGTTATCTTGATTGACAATTAATGCTCCTACTTTTTTTCTTACACAGTAAGAAGCTTGTGCTACATTCAGAGCCAAATTCATGTAAAATGTATGCTTATTTTGCATTCTTTACAAATGTTCCATTTTCCATTTTACCACTTCTCTTTGCAATAACTTCATATGCGCCATTAATGCAATGCTCTATTTTAACTCCCCCAAGATGAGCAAGATTTGTTAGAACAACAACGCAATCTCCTATTGCATCATTAAATTCTGAATGATCATTTTTTAAAATAGCTTTTGCAAGTTCACCTGCTTCTTCTTGTAGTTTTACGAATTGAGTCTTTACATCGCCTTTTTCATATAATCCTCTACTTCTTGCCCATTTTCTTATAGGTTCAAATTCATTAGTTAATTCCATATTATTTACGTTTTAATACCCACAATGTATTGCGAGATTGTTCAGGAAAAAATGGTGCCATAATTACGCTAAGCAAGTTACTATCATAGTATGCTTTTAATTCTTCAAACATTTTAACTTGCCAATCATTTAATAGATGTTTATAATCTTTAATTGAAGCAAAAGTTCCAAACTTTTTTTCAATATTAAAATATTTTTCTATATGTGATTGCAATTCAAAATGATTAAATTCTTGTACAGCAACACCTCTTCCATCTCCTGAATCATATGTATGATTTCCTGCTGCTCCTACATTTTCATCAAAGTTAGGAGTACTAATGTAATATGTAGCATTGTCATTTCCGCAATCTTTCATGTTTGAAAGAAATGCATCTATATTCTGCTTACCAACATGTTCAGCAACTTCAAATGAACAAACCTTGTCTGCTTGAAATTGCTTGTAATCCATAGATGGCACTATTAAATCATCAGCATAAAATTCTGCCCATTCTACTGGTTTAAATTTTTCTTTTGCTGCTTCAATAGTTTGCTTACGAATATCAATTCCTATGTATTTCTCACATTTGAATTTATTTCTATAAAATACTTCAAGCATATTTCCTTTGCCACACCCAAAGTCTACTACTGTTTCACCAATTTTGGCTTCTTTAACAATATGTGACCATCTTAAATAATGTGCAAATTGATCTCTGTGAAATACATGCCTTTCAAATGTTGAAACAGGATCTAAATCTGTCGTGTTATACTTTTTCATAATGGTGGTAAAATTTATTGAGCTAAAGTTACTTTAGTCAATTGTTTAGAAAATAGTTTGTTATTAGATTTTACTTGACAATACTCTTTGTTGTCTTTTTTACTTGTGTAGATTTTTACAACTTCTCCTACAATTGTTGTTTTAGGTTTAGAAAATGATTCAAACTGAACATTTGCGCCGATTGTGATTGTTTCCATTTTTATTTGGTTTTGTTTAAAAAATCGTTCATTGATGAAAGATAGGCAACTGCATCAAGCAAATTATCTTCTTTATGATTATAAGATTCTCTTGAAAGTTTTAATGCAATTAATGCCTTATACATTATTTCGGCATCAACATTTAATCCTGTCATACCATTTAAAATCTGAGCTGCTCGTTGCATGCCTTCTTCAAATGGTCCATATTGTCTTTGTTTTTCTTCTGTACGCTCATATACTATCTCATGAGCCTTCTTTAGTATATTATTCATGTAATAGGTTTATTACGCAAATATACTAATTTCTTGAAAATACACAAGAATTTTATAAAATTAATTTAATACAGTATAATTAATTGATAATCAATAACTTACATAAAGGAATATCTTCCTCTTGAAACATTATCTAATAAGTTTAAGCATATATAACGTGTAGCATCTATTGCGTGATTCATAAAATCTACAGGAACATTTTCAAGTTTTCCATCTTTACTTTGTTTCCATTTATATGCATTTAACTCTTTTTTTAAATTATGACTGCTTTGAGTCACATTTATTTTATATCTTTTTAGAATATTTATTGATTGCCTAATACTATCATTTCCTTTTTTTGCAGGTTCTACAAACCAACCATATGATTGTAATTCAGCAATTGACTTAGGTTCAGCAGAATCCGCAACAATAGTTCCTGATATATTTAATTCTCTCATTCTATTGCTTATATCTACATTTAATAATCTTTTTTCATAAATTAATTCGTCTAAAACTATTTCTCCATTTTGATTATACATTGCAATCAAAGAAGTAGGATCATTTGTAAATCCAAAGTCTAATCCATAACCTATAAGCTTTGCATCTAAACTAACATTTGGTATAATATTATAATCTCTAAAAATTACTCCTTCTAATTTACCAGTTAATCCTCTTGCATAAACTTTCCATAATTCTGGATCTTCAATTGATTCAATTTTGTTATGAATGTTCTGATCTAAAAACGTATTATGACGATGATCTGAAATTATTAATGTAACATTTTCTTTACCTATTAAATCACTATGTACCCAAAACTCTGTATTTGGGTTATAATCTAAATATGTTCTTCTTTTTGTTCTTAAATATAATTCATCAAATATTGGCTTAGGTATTCCATTAACCTCATTCATAAACAAATAATCACGTTTTCCAGATTTAGCATCTTGCCAATCATCATAACTTTTAAACTCTATAATAGAACCATTAAAAAATGTAAATACCCTATCTGACTTATTATAATTATTAATGTATGCTTGTAATATTTCACTTGATGAAAGAATAGTTTCAGCATCTCTTAATGCACCAACTTTTAAATTTGGAATATCTTGACCAACAACAGTAATAACTTGATTTGGTTCTTCAATAGCATGCAAAAATAGATTCTGCATTATTGCATAGGTTTTACCTGAAGAGGTTCCACCTTGATTAATTATTATTTCTGTTTTAGCATCTCTATTTGCCTTAAAAACATCTGTTGTTTGAAAAATATTATTTTGTAACATCTACATCTGTTTCTCTATTTGCTAAAGGAACTTGACTTGAATTTATAATAACTTCAATTTTCCCTTGTAATTGACCGTTTACATTTGCATCAATTGTTTCTCTTGGCTTGCCAAAAGTTCTTGTTAATAATGTATCTAAAGAATATAAACTACCTTTTTTTAATGATTTTATAATTGAATTCGCAACAGTAACTTCTAATACAGTTGCCTCAGGATTTTCTGTAACTTCAATTAATTCATCAACAGTCATTGAAATTAATACTTGTATTGCATCATTAACTTCAGATAATTTATAACCCTGATCTTTTAAATTTGAAACATATTTTCTTGGTCTGCCATTCATATTTCTTTTTTCATCATACCCTTTTTTAAAGGGTTTTAAGTTTTGTTCATTTGCCATATATTATATTTTGACAAATTATAAAATTATCTACCTTGACCACGATAATTTTTTTCTTTTTTATCGTGTTTATTAAATGCTCTTTGTGCTTTGCCTTTTTTTCTTTTACCAAAGGTAACTTTTATTTTATCTGCTGATCCTTTTTTCATCTTACATCAATTGATAAATCTTTGACCATTCTGTGGGAAGTGTAAGTTGTTTGTGTACCCTGTATCCTAACTTTAAAAAGAAATCATCCCACTCTTTTTGTTCTTTTACGTTTATATGTCCCCACATTTCATCATTGGCAGTCTTTTGACTTGTACTGCTGAACAGAATCCATATAGGATTGATCTGCTCGAATATCAAAGCAATCTGATTATCTGTCATATGCTCTGCAGTTTCAATAAACATCAATATATCTGTTTTTGGCAGTTTGCTTACAATCTGTAATTCAGGTAAATGTATCTTTAAATAATCTTTATGAGCCTTAAATTTCTCGAATGCATAAACCTCGAACCCATGTTCAATTGCTGCCTTTGCATATGCCCCAACTCCACAACCATAATCCAGAATCTTTGAGCCATATCCATTGAGTTGAGCAACTGTATTTCTTGCTAAATCCATGAATGCAGGATTGTCTAAACTAATCCCCATTTTTAATTCTGTTTCCAGAAATTCTTTATCAGTACATTTTGCCATAAATTTCTATAAATCTGTGATGTGTTTGTTTTAGTAATTCTGTGTATTCTTTTTTGTCACCATACTTTTCATGGCACATTCTGCATACTGCCATCAGGTTTTCGATCTTGTCTTTGTCTTTGCTGCTACCCATCCCCCGACAATCAATATGATGAATGTCAACAGCTTTATTACCGCATACTTCACAGCCAATAAAATCTTCGATTCCATATCCAAAATATTTCATGTAAATTTTAGTGTGCTGCTTCATTTCGTACCATCTTGTAAAGGTTCATGCACTTCAGGCTCTATTCTCCTGTAATGCTCTGACCATAAAATTTTAGTTAAAGTTATTGATTTTTCAACAACCTCCTGTTCTGTTGCTTCCGGAAATAATATGTGAAATACTTCATGGATGACAATCTCTAAATGTTTACGGGATTTAATCGAAGGATCAATTTCAATTAAGCCATCAGAATGTGCAATACCCCAAGCTTTTTCTTTTCCAAGCTTACGGTATTTAATCCTGATCTTTGGCTTTCCTTTTCTAAGCAGCAACGTCATCTTTCATTTCCATTAAATCGGGTCTTTCTAAATCTGACAAATCTATTTTATGATTACCTCGCACCTTTGCCAATGCCCTCCTGTATATTTCCTCTTTCCTGTATAACTCCTGCATTTTCTTAATCAAATACACTTCCTGTTCTTCGATGCTCATTTTATTTATTTTTTTAGGTAACATATTATTTGTCGGTTTTAGAATGAAATTTATGGCAGGTATTACATTTATACTGAATCTTTTTAACTCCTGATGCTGTTGTTCTTCTCATACTTACAATAATATCATCTGATCCACATTCAGGGCAAGTACCTCTGTCAGCACCGAATAAAACCCCATAATGACTCTTTGGCTCTATATGATTATTAAGGTGTTTGAATACTTTTTCAAGTAATACAACATCCATTTTACAATACTTAATCATTTTCTCCATTGCCTGTTGGTCGCTTTCCATTAATATGGATTTCCACAAATCAAACTCAGTCTTTATCTTTTGCCCGATTCCTAAATACTTAGCAATGTAATTAAGCCTGTTTGAATTAAACCTGAACTTGGACCTCGCAACCTTTAGAGTATCAATAGTTGTATATTTCGGGAACATATCAATACCATGATACAAACATCTTGTCCTAATCCATGCCAAATCAAACTTATCGCCATTATGCCCAACCAATTCAGTTGCCTGATTAGCCACCTCAATGAACTGTTGAAGCATTTTCTTGTCACATTGTTTCTTGTCCCAATGCAAAGAATAAATTTGCTTTTCTTCCTCCCACTTGTAACAAATACAAATGATCGCTCTTTCTTTTATAATGTTAGAGTAATCAATGTTTTGTTTATAACCTGCTGACCAAAACAGTCCGATGTTTGGACTTGTTTCAATATCAAAAAATAATCGCCTACGTTTTGTCGGCATAAGGAATGTATTTTGTTTTGCCATTTTCTTTTATGGCTCTCAATACCTGCTTCCGCTGCTGACCATTTGATTTGAAAGATACATGAACCCAATCAGGTTCAATATTATTCCCAAATTCGTAAATCAACTGATCGAAATTAAGCTTTTCTTTTATAAAATTAAAAATTTCTTTATTTGTGATTTTTGTGCCTTCCATATCAATGTCAATCGCTTCGCCTGTACTGTGCTGTGAATTGGTTGCACCACCGATAGCTGCATTCAATGATTGACTTCTATATCCTGAACTTATACGTATAGGCTGTCTGAAATTTGCACGTATAGGCTCGAAAACATTTTCAGCTAACTTTTTAAGGTTAGCAATGTGCTGTTCAGTTGGCATATTTGAAATGCCCCTTCTCTTGGCTGATTCTGATCTGATGACCTCAGCCAATTCAAGGTGTTCACTCAGTTTCATTTCTTAAATATTTTTTCCGCTGTTGTAAGTCCTAAATATCCTGCACCAATGAAAGCAATCGAAGTAACCAAAACATCACCACCTCTGTGAAACAATTCAGCACAAAGACTGACTGTGCAGAGAAATCCGCACAATCGCTTCATGCTTAATCTGTTATTATCTTCGGTAAAGAATTGCCTCATTTCTTTTTCTCGCTTCTAATTTTATAAACGTTATAAACAATTGTTGTTATACCGACTCCAATGGTTACTATGTTGCCCATTTCAGATAAAGTAACGTTTGCAAATATGTTTGTCAGGATTGTGGCAAAGCACATTCCAATACTATTTTTGTCCATCTTTTATTTCTTGTAATTTACGTTGAGCCCATTCGATACCTGCTTGCCCACCCCATGCATCTACAGCTAAACCTCCACAACCTTTTGAATATGGGACATCTTTATATTGCAAATGTCTTGCAAATGCCGCCATTCTTGCAATTGTATCTCTTGTAATATTTTCTTTTCTTGCTAATTGATATGCTCTGGCTTTACCTACAGGAGTTAAGCATGATCCCCATCCATTTTTTTCTGCCCAATCTATTGCTCTTTTTGCTGCGTTTACCGCTGATTGTGGATAATCATTGTAACTGTCTGCCATTGCAACCCTGATTGCTGCCCATGCTCTGTGTGCTTTTTCCTCTGAATCGTAAATACATGATCCGTTACCAATTCTGTATTTTCCGTTTGAGCATTTTATAACAGGCATTTAGATCAGTTTATTATAAATGCTGTTTCTTTTAATATTTATCTGTTTAAAATTAAAATTGCTTTGGCAATATTCAAAAAGCTGCTGTCCTAACTCCACTCGCATCTGTGGATCATTTAACAAATTCTTTATATGCCTATACCAATCAGATTGTTTTTTAACATATAAAACAGGAAGGTTTTTATATGGGTGGACATCAGAAACTATAGCAGGGTTTTTCTTTGCTGCAGTTTCTAAAACCTTAAGATTACTTTTCATTCCGTTAAACTTTGACTCAACCAAAGGAATCAAACTTACATCAGAGTCTGCATAGGCGGCCATATATCTCTCAATTGGTGCATACCTATAAATGTGAGTGTCAAGTTTCCTACCTGCTGAGAAATAATAGCACATATTATTCCAGACTTCGCCTTCGCTTTCATTATAACCTGCAATGACCATTTTTACATTATCACCAATTAATCTCTTTACAGGTTCTTTAATGATCTTTAAATCCTTTTCATGTGTTCCTGATCCTGACCAAAACAGTCTAAGTTTATCAGATTCGATTTTATTGTCCATAAATTGCTCCTCTCCATATGGTAAAGCATTAGGCAAAATTTCTACATTCTGATTGTATTGATAAATACCATCTGCAAGTCTTTCATGAGTACAGGTACATAAATCTGCAATCTTTATATATTGAATTATTTTATCAGTTATATTATTTGCCTCATATCTATTATAAAGTATATGAGTTGCATTAAGTTGCCAATAATCATCATTGTCAACCACTAATTTAAAACCATATTTATTTCGCCAATCAATTATCTGCTGAATGCTTATATCAGCCAAGAACCTATTCATAACAAATATATCAAATCCCTGACTAACTATTTCCTCACTAAGTGTATCAGTTACCAAACAATAATCTTTCTGCATATGTACTAAAGGCAGCATTATTCTGTGATACCCTACACCTGAAAACTTCGATGTTATTGCAAGTATTCTCATTTTTTTGGTCTACCTTTCTTTTTAGGTTGTACAACTTCATGTACATCAGATTGTACAACTGGCAAATCCTGAACTTGCTCCTGTGGCAAACTTAAATAATATGCATATAATCTTTTGAGCATATCCATAACACAACTACTGCACCATTTCGTTAAAACAAAGTTTGGATCAAGATAAAGTTTATAAATATGCTCATACATATTTAATAATTGAATATCTAAATTTCGTACATAACCATTTTGTACTGTATGGAAATTTCCTATATATTCTTCAAGGTAATCTTTGTGTTCTTGTTTCATGATAGTATTTTATAAATTTTTAAGAATAACATTCTCATAATTGGAGCAAGTGATCCTGCAGTAAACATATAAGCCATTATTTCTGTAATCTCTACAGGCAAAAAATAAAGTGCCAATGCTATCCATGCTGCCAAGCAACTCGCACAGTTAAAAGGTTTAAAATCTAATTTCCACTTTTGATCAAATCTATGTATTTCAACAAAGAATATTGAAAACATTAAAGCTGCAATTATTATCATTTTCTTATTAGTTTTTTTAATTCGTTTTTAGTCTGGTTTAAAGTTCTTATTATGCTCATATATGGAATCCCTGTCTGTCTACTCAACTCCTTTGCGTTACACTTGAACTCAAAAGCATAGAGTCTTAATATTTCCTTTTGATACCAATATAATCCCTCAATATGTTGCATAACATTTTCTGATACATCAACTTCTATTTCATCTGCTTTTTCTATAGGTTGCCACTCTACAAAATCTCTGTATTTTTTAAAAAATTTTTTATCTGTAGATCTTACAAGATTTAACATTATACGCACCATGTAAAATCTAATCTGTTTTTTTTCATATAACTCAATAACTTTTTTTTCATCAAGTTCTGCTATAATTAAAAACACTTCACTTTTTAAATCATCTTGTAATTCAACAGGATGCATTTTTTTAATAGCTTGATTAACATCATCACTATTCCACAACTCTGTTAATATTGCATTTTTGTCCATTTGTTTAAAATTGGATTTAAACCTTGTTGTGTACATATAAATGCAATACCACCGCAGTCAATTATATCATTTAATCTATCTATTTGTTCTTTACTTAATCTATCTCCTATTTTTTTAACCTCTATTGCAACATATAACCCTAATTGATTATATCCCTGTAAATCTGACCATCCTTTTTCTATTGTTCCTTTTCTTCTCCTGACAGGTATATTGTTGACTCTGTTCAGTCTCATTCCAAGTCTTTCTCCTTCCATTTTCGCCCATTTTGTTAGATCCGAAGCGGTTAACTCCTTGGATAATTCCGCAATATGGGCACTCTTTTTTGCCATGTTTATTTTTATAAACAGTTACAGTATAAAATTTAAAACAGGATTTACAACGCAATTTAATTATTTTTTTAATAAGTTATCAAAATATTCAGCTACTGCCATTCTTCTGCAAGCTAATTCCATGTATTCATCATCTTCTAACAACTCATTCATTTCTTTTTTTTCTTTATATGAAGCATATAAGAATTTCTTTTTTATTGCTTCTTCTGTTCTTTTTAAAGTACCTTCAAAATCTGTTATTAAGTTTTGTTTATACAAAATATTAAAACATCTTAATCCATAAAATACATGCTCCCAATCTTTGTTTTTCTTGTAAATATCCATTGACATTTGTAATATTTCATCATCTGATATTTTTGGAGCTTCTATTTGCTTTTGTTCTACAGGTTTTTCTTCAATCTTATGTCTATAAGCCCATCTTGCATATGATGTCATTAATCTTGAAAGATATAAAGCTGAAAAATTTTGATATGTTTCAGGGTTTTCATCAAGTTTGTTTTTAATCATTAAATCAAAAGCTAATTTGAACTCACCAATCGGTAACTGTCCATAATCAACTTTCATCATTTGACTCATGTATTTTATTTCAAATTCTGATGGTAATCTTTCTCCTTTTACACCTAAAAGAATCATTGCTTTTGTTATAATCTCAACTATATCAATAGTTGATGAGTCCATTAGTTTTGGAGTCTTCTTGGCCTCCGATAGAAGCTCTAAGTCTTTCGTAATAGTCTGCATATATTTCCGTTTTTGTTTTTGGTGATTTAAAACTATTGTTAAAATTAGAATTATTTATCCAAACAGCTAACATTTTTTGTTTCCAATTTTTTACTGGTTTCCCTTTGCTATCATGCCAATTAGCAGTTTCATAATATTCAAAGGCTTGTTTTGCCTTTTCTACAGTTGATCCTTTTTCTATAAAATAATCTTCAACTTCTAAAACTGTTGGCTTCTTTAATCTCTTATTTTTATTTTCATTTATATTTTCATTTTCATTTTCCATATGCATAGGCATATGCTGTTGCATATGCTCAGGCATATGCTTAGTTTTTGCATTATTTCTTCTTGAATTGGTATAATTTGACCTCTTTTCTGATTCATCAAACATTCTTTTATTGATATAATACCCATCTACAAGTTCAAATTTATCATATACATCAGGTGCATATGCTTTGCATATGCTTAGCATATCCTTTTCTGTTAACTTACCTTTTTGATGTTGCAAACATAATAACCTTATGTACATTCCAACTTCTTCATTTGTCATTGAAAATGTTCCACTTAAAAAATCACTTGTATAAAACAAGACTGCTGGATCTTTTGCCATAAAATAAAAATCCCTGAATGGGATTGGAAATGCAGTTCCGCACCCATCAGGGACATTAATGTTTTCTTATAGAAGGCTGCATCCTTCGTATTGCAAATTTAACAATTAATTTCTAAATTACCATGATTAATTTTTAATCTACCTTCAATAATATCTTTACATTGATTATATTTTGATGCAAAAATTTCATCTACTTCTAATAAATTCTTGCATTTTTTAACAGAACTTATAACTGTAGTATGATCAGCATATGTAGATAAATATTCACCTATTTCTTTGTAACTCAAATCAGTATATGTTCTTAAAAGTAAACATACACAATGTCTTGCATCAGTAACTTTTCTGTGTCTTGTTTTTAACCTACAATCTGTTTCAAAAACATAATTTACACTTGCTATTACTTCATCAGCTGGCTTATGTGTATAAACAGCAGTTCTTTTAGTTAATGGATAATGTTCTAAAAGACGCTGTAGTTTTAACATGCTTTCTTCATGTTCTTTTATAATACGGGTAAAATCATTAATAATATTAAGAATAGTATTACGAGTCACTATATGTGTCCCTATTTGATTCTTTAATATATTAGAATTAATTCTTAGTTCATCTACATTAATCATAAAAATAATTTAAAATGGTAAATCTGATTCTTGTTTTTCTTCTTTTACTTTATCATAAATAACATAAAAGTCATTTCCATACTTGTCCTTTTTTTTAGATAAAAAACATACATATTTTTTGTATGAATTTTCATCTTTTAAAGCAAGTTCAAGATATTCTCCGTTTTTACCTTGTTTTTTAGTTAAATAAATTCCTTTAGCGAAGTTCGGTTTCTGTAAGTTCTGTTCCATTTGTTATTTGATTTAAAAATTTAGCTTCCTTTGTTGGGTTCATATCCCAGTTATCTAATGTAGTCATTAATTCCTGAAATCTATCCTCTGAATACCATATATGATGGTAGATTTTAGCAACAATAACCATTCTTTCTTGTGGGGGCAGTTGCTGATAAGAGTTCATAATATTTGCATTTTTGCTTTTTCATAACTAATTAAAGTGCGTATAGCGTCAATCTGATGAACAGCAGCAGCATTACATCTTTCAAATCCAGTTTTCAATCTATTCCAATCTTTTGCTTTTGCTTTAATCATCATATTAAATGTTGATGCTGAATATTTATCCATTATTTCAAGATTTACTTTACATTCAATATCAACTACATCATCAATTTTAAATTGACATTCAGTCATATATTGTCCAGATCTTGTCATTAATACAGATAAATTATTTAATCTTTCAACCAATTCTTCAGGTTCTTTTGGTAGTGGTTGCTCAAGATATTTTAGCATTCTTTGATAATGATCATTGTATTTTTCAAGCATTTTTTAAAGTTTTTTTAATATCTGTTTGTGAATAATTTAAACCCATGCTTATTCTATCTTTATCCTGAATTTGATTCATTTGCAAATTAGATAATGCTTTATCATATTCAACCTTAGTTTTAATGCCTTCAATTCTAATTGCTAATTGTTCTTTTTGCCTTTCTTCATATGTTGTAGTTTCTAAAAGAGTTAGCAAATACATTCTGCTTTCCTCATTTATTTCTTCAACTCTATTAATTGCTTTTTGAACCTCATCAGCTGAAGCAATACCAGCATCAATTCCAATATTCGCCATTGCACAGGCTCTGCCAACTGCTGAAGTTTCTGCATTCTCTAAAGCTGAAGTATGATTCACTTCTCTATAATTGTCTGATTCAATTTCTTGAGCCAAACCTGTATAAATATAATCTCTTTCTGCTCCATGAATGGTGAGTGTTGCTTTAACTACCCACATTTTTCGTTCAGGATAATACTGATAGTCAGAATTAATGTTGTACTCATAATTCTCATTGAGCCATTTGATTCTTTCATGTACAGGTACATAGTCCTTTCCTTTGATTTTTACTGTGTTCATTTTAAGTGGTTTTATTTAAAAATTGTTTTCCTAAATCGTTTGACCATTTAGCGCCTGCAAAAAATAACATAGATAAATCGTAATTAGTTATTTCATCCTGAAACTCAACTGAAATAGTTGTTTCATTATGCAAATAAATTAAAACTCTATCTTGAAATTCATCCTTTATTAAGGATTGGCAACCTAATGGTAAGTAAATTTTATTGTTGCTCATATATGTCGTTATTTAAAATGATACAAAGAGAATCTAACGCATTTTGTGAAATAACTTTCAGATAATGATGAAATGGAAGTTGCCCTAAATCATGATCTACAAACCAACCGATTGGTGTTTTGTAAATAAAGGCAATGTCATTGTCTTTAATTAATTTAAGAAGTTCTTTTTCTGTGAGAAAACAATTGATGTAATCACCTCCAATGAGATGATACACATCACTTTTGATGTGTTTAAGTTGCATAAATAAGTGGTTTTAGATTACAAATATAAATCTTTATTTAAAATAAAAAAATATATTTTAAGCTAAAAAAGAATGCCCCTGTACTTACAAGGGCAATCTTAACCACCTATTACGAATTGCAAATATAATAACTAATCCTGATATAAGTAAATAAAACCAAAGTTTAAATTTTTTAACATTTTTATACTTTTCTTGAATGTTATTTAAATCTTTCTTTAATTTTTCTACTTCTTTGAAATGATTTTCTTCATGTTTTTGATAATCTAAATGAAATGATTCCATCTGTTTTTGATGAGCAATTTGCATAGATTTAATCCTGGCAGTGTTCTCTTGAACTTTAGTCACTTCTTTTGTCAGAGTAATAGTTTTACTTGGTGGACAAACAAAAGTGAAATTTGAGTCCTTAAAATGAACCACAACAGTATCTGGTAAAGATTCAACTGTATCAATGACTAAAACCTCTTTTATTTCTTCTTTGACAGGGAATTTTTCTGCACAGGTTTCCGCAAGTTTTCTTTCAGAAAGGCATCCTGTTAGAAACAGACTACAGATCAACAGATTCCTCATCTTGCTTAAATTCAACTCCTGTTAACCATCCCTGCAAATACACATGAATTTCTAAACCATCTGGGTTGAGTACCTCAATAGGTTTAAATTCAATTTCTTTTTCTGATAGGTCTTTAATTGCTGCATTCAGCTTTTTGATAGCATCCTTAGTAAACTTATATTCACCTTTTTCATTAAGAACAAGATTACCTTTATCATCTACAGATGCATTTTCCAATCTCAAATCTTCAAGTTGCTCCTGATAGGAATCAATCAAAGGTTTAATCTTGTCATAAATTTTTCTGAGTTTCTTTTGGGTTTTGGTAGTTTGATCACCCATGTTGGCTGCCAATAAATTAGCTGTGATGATTAAGTCTTTGTAAGTCATAGTTAAAATTTTTACGAATTTAGATATTATTTTGATTCCAAGGCAAAGGCAAGTTGACAATTGGAGGATTTTTTTGGTTCTCAATTTGCATATCTAAAGAAGAATCCAAAGCCTCCATGTCTAAATTAGCCTCAAGCCATCCGCATACCTCTTCAAAAGTAAGCTCGCTATAAGGTTTAAATGCCATTGGGTCTGGTGCTGCACAAGTCATAGCTCCATAAATATCCCCATAATAAGTTTTATCCCCATCTATTTCCTCGGCATCTCTACGCCAATGTACGGTTTTTACTACATCTGTAAGTCCGTCCTCGCTAGGTGCGGTATCCATTGAGGATATAATCCAAAATTTTGTATTCATATATTTTTATTTATAAAGGAACTGCAAATGCTAAATAATAAAGTGTGCCATCTACCTCTACCTCAAGATAATTTGTTGTACTTGTTGATACGGTTCCACTTAACCTTGCTCCCAATTTCCAAGGCTTTGCCGTACCTCCACTTGGTGCGCCAGTTTTTATTGACCCACCATTAATTTCCACATTCCCCCCACTCGTTATGCGCATTCTTTCGGTATCACTACCAACTTTAAAGTACATATCCCCACCAACTGAAGATGAGCCAGATGTTGTCCCAATTGTTGCATAAGCAGTTGTAGATGCGTTGGC
>Ga0181363_1000061_pt1 | contig 31795 bp, 39 predicted proteins | sample Fa13NDMLBSN_FD_130109 | JGI IMG/M metagenome (GOLD analysis project Ga0181363, IMG submission 130109) | Freshwater viral communities from Lake Michigan, USA - Fa13.ND.MLB.S.N | ecosystem: Environmental > Aquatic > Freshwater > Lake | place: USA: Michigan | collected 2013-09-23
CTTACCTGCTTCGTGAGCTGTCTGAGCCTGCTCTTCAAACGCAGCCTTAATCGTATCGAGTTGCTGAACAGAGTAATCAACATACTTTTCCTCGACGCGAAACTGACCCTTCACCTTCTCAAGGTCAGTCTGTAGTTGAAACATGTTGAGTTCGTGCTGACGTTCGTTCTTCTTGTCGAGATACTTCAATATCTCTGGCGCTAGTCTAAACAGGCCACCAAAGATACTTCCAAGCAAGCCACCGCCAAGCAACTCAAACATTACTTGTTCCCTTTAAGACGCTCACGCTCTTCAAGCAATCGCACCTTAACTTGTAGCTCATTGATGTGCTGCATAAGCTGTTCTTTCTGAATCTGCCTACGCTCTGCACTAATTGGACTATCAGTCGGAGTGCCTTCTTTGGTAATCAACGCAGGCATCTGCCCCTCGATTTTAGTGAGCCGCTCAGAAAATGACGCAACTTGACCTAAGAGCCATGCAAGCGCTGCTACAACGATGGGGATTACCGCTTTGAGAACGTCTGACCAAGCCATTTACTTATTCAACATCGTGTCAATACGTTTATGAGCCATGCTAGCAGCCTCATGCAACATATCAACTCTTGCTTTTAAGTGAGCCAAGTCTGACCGAATGGCAACGTAAGCACCAAACGCACCGGCAGCAGCACCAATCAAAGCCTGAACAATGATAGATACTGAGATTTCCATTTATGACTTCCCGTTGCCAGCAGTGAAGTAAGCCTCAGCCGTACCAGACTCCGTAATGGCAGCAATGTAAAGCGGCGTTGTAGGGCTGCATTGACCAGGTATGGTGTACGTCCTGATGTCATCTTGAATAGCAATCAATGCGTACTGAGCCGTTGCACTAGGAACTGTTACCGTCAGCGCTGGGTCGGTTGTGGACATACGAAAGTACACAGGTTTACCAGAGCCTGAGTTCTCATGGCTTGTAACAAGCAACTGATTGCAGATCGTGTCTGGTGTAAGCGTTACAACTTGAGAGGTTGTTGTAGCAAGAACCTGTACCGTCTTACCACCAGGCTCAAAAGGATTAACGGTTGCCATTCTTGTTACCCCATTGCTGTGCAGCAGTCATCGTGCCATAGCACTTATCACCGCTCATGAACTTCGGTTGGAAGTTAGGTGTAACTTGCTTGGCCGTACCTTGGCTAGGCTTTAGTACCACCTGCTTGCTCACTATTTTCGTCATCGTCATCATGCTTCGCTTCCTTTATCAAGGATGGTAAAAAGACCGTGATGGCAAAGATCAATAATGCAGCGAGTCGCTCATACGTCGGCCCCCACATCGTCCAGCAAGCCAAGGCAAAAGTCATCGACAACGCCAAGATTGTCAAAACCCTAGCCACCACCAACTTCAAAGAAATCCGCACTACCTTCAACAGCAAGTTTGAATCCATGTTCAGCCCCATGGGTTAGTTAAGGTTCTCTATGTTACCTTAACTATCATCATCATCGCTGTCTAAGAACCCGCTACCCCATTCAGCATCCGATGCTTTCAATCGGATGGCTTCCAACTTCAACGCACGGTCAATGATCTTGCTCTTGTCCGTGAGTGTGGCCTCTGGATCAGCCATGACCTCAGCCAAGAGCTTGCTAATCGCAGACTCTAGGTCTGGGTTAATCCCAGAGGTCTTACGCTTCATCGCATCATGCGACGCTTAGGCTGACGCTCAGGCATTTTCTGCACAGGCATTCTGCCAAGAGCACGTTGCGCTGCAAGCGAGCCTGCAACTTCATTGCGACCAGCTTCAGCGGCTTGCGCCTCTTGACGCTTCATCTCTTTATTGCCTTCTGCTTTCATCGTTGCATCGTAGTTCATCGCATACCTCTCTTTGTTTTGCGAGCCGTTGAATAAGCTATGGCCGCAGCCTGCTTGACTGCTGCACGTTTACTGGCAGGTCGGCTGGTGCCAATCTTGCCACTTTCTTTGAAACTTCGCACTATCTCTCCGATATTGCTAGAGATTGTTTTCTGACTGCTACCTTTTTTGAGTGGCATTATCGGCTCCCTAATAATGAACCAACAGGCTCGGCAGTAAAAGCGCCAGTTGTTCCAGCGCCTACAGCACGCAGTAAACGAACCGCGGCTTCCACACGGCGATCAGGATCGATCACTCGGTTAATAACTTGTATCTGCTGGCGTAATTGGTTGATCTGTTTTGGCCCTACTAAAGCAGAGCCTTCAAGCGCTGGTACAACATTGCGCTCAAACACATCGTTAAGTTTCTGAGGCGATACACGAGATAACGAAATTTCTAGGGCTTTTACAAAGTCGTTTTTAGTGTTTCTGTCTGTACCAAGGTATGCAGATAGCTTACGAATATCTTCAATGGACTTAGCACCCGTAAGCATTGCTTCAATAGTTTGCGCAGGGTTCTTAGAACCAAGAACCATTTGCACCGCTTGCTCTGGTGTAGCAATCGATTCTGGCATCAAACCTTTAGCTTTCTTTTCTGCCTCAGACATGATTGCTGTTCGCTGCTTAGCTATTTCCGCAGCGCCAGACGTTCTTTGACTTTCTAACAAGCTAGCAAGACGTTCAGCTTCTTTTGTTCCAGAAACTTCCGCTTCTTTGGCAAGCCTCTCAGCGCCTAACATCGCTTTAGACGCTTCACGTTCACCAGCGCTTTCAATGCGACCAGCTTCTTTTGCTGCTTGCGCTTGTAACTTAGCGGCTTCTGTTTGTGCTTTACCTGGAAGAGCGCTCATCTCTGTACGCAATGCTGATGCCAATTTTTCTCTACGGCCAGCAACCGATTCAGCCGTACCAAGCGTACCTGCATAACCCTGCAAGTCTTGGCGCAACTGCGGGAAACGTTCAAGCCAACCACGATTAGCAAAGATAAAGTTTTGTATATCTTTACCACCCTTGCTTTGCAGTTGGTCTGCAACAAAAGAACGGGCTAGTTTTTCTACTGCTGCTTCGTTACCACCTGCAAGCGCAATAGCTTCATTAACGGTATCTCTGTTCTTAAAGATTTGACTCGGCAAGTCAGCCGCAAATGTCGTAAACCGACTAAAGTCAAAGTCTTCTCGGCCTGTTAACGCTTTGCCAAACCTACTCTTGAACTGACTAATAGGTTCGCTATCAATACGGTACTGATCAAGCGCTTTACCAAAACCAGGAACAAACTCACGTTGAATGTTTTCCACAATCGCTTTGAGTTGACCGGCTTGTTGTTGACCAATAGCATCAAAACCTTCAGCAGGAAGACCGGCAGCACGATCACCAAGGAATCGACGTAAATATTCTAGTGATCTAAAACTAACCTCGCGGTCTATAACCGAACCATCTTCAGCAACTGTGCGTCCAGTGATTGCGCTTTTAACTCGATTGAGTTGGTCGCGTATCTGAGGAAGATTGACGTTAGACATCTTGGTATCTGGATTACGCAAGATGTCATTAATCTGTTCAAGGCCAGCATTAAACGCTTGTGTTTGTTTGATGCGAGAGCCTGATTTTTCTCTAGCCTCCGCTTGAGCAAAGGCATCGCTCATGTTTGTATCTGCCGCTTGTTGCCTTGCAGATCGCAATGATTGCAAGCGCGTATCAACCAAGCCTCGCAACTCACTACCTATGTCGGCAACATTGACAGGTTCACCAATAGTTCCAAACTGACCCCTAGCCTGCGTAAGCCTTTCTTCACCACGCTGCCTTGTTCTTGATGCAACCTCACGCAGTCTTGCAGCCCTTTCGCTTGCTTGGCTAAGTATCTGCTCTGCTTGTCTTTGACCTTGCTGCATGATGGCATCAGCTTGCTGTTGAGCATTGCGCCTAATCACAGGGTCATCTTGCGCAGCCTTAGCGAGAATACGATCTGCTTCATTCTTAGCGTTTAACAACGCCAATCCTGATCGCTCTTGCTCTGCCTTTTCAAGCCGCATCATGGCGCTTTCAAACTGGCTTTGTAGCCTTCCTACTTGCTGCTCTGCTGCGCCAAGTATGTCTTGCGCTGCACGATTAGCATCACCTTCAGCCCGTTGGAAATCATTTTGCAAGCGTTGTTGTTGCTCCATGATTCGTTGCTTAGCTGATTCGTAAACACGAGTCTGTGCAGATATATCAGTTGCAGGCGCACCGCCTCGCATTTTCCCTTGAAGTCTTTCTACTGCTGCTTGCCTAGCCAATGTTTCTGTTGAAGTGCTTGGCATAAGCATGGAGCGCATGGCCGTTGATGCGTCTTGTACATAGCCTGTAGGAGCCATGCGACCAGCAAAACGGCTAATGAATCTTCCGGTTTCAGGCGCAACAATCTCTGCACCAAACCTTGCCATCTCTTGCGTCTTAGGGCCACCACCAGCCATTTCTGTTGCTTGAGCAGCGGCTTCTCCAGCAGCGCCAGATAGCGCTCCGGCACCAGCAGACGCAAGCCTTGCGCCACGCATGACGTTACCAGCAGCAATAAGCGGAGGGCCAAGCGGAGCAGTAGGAGGGAATGCAGACGCTGCCAAACCAGCGCCGATTGTTAACTCCGGAGCTACGGCACCAACTGTTGCACCACCTAACGCTGAACCGACAAACTCCTTGCCACGTTCAAGCAGCGACTTTTCTTTTGGTTTTGGTTGCGGCTCAAGGCTAGGTACGCTTGACGCAGGCAAGTCATCTTGCGGAACTGATTTTCCGCGCAAAGAATCAGGAAGATCGTCTTCAGGTACAGCAGCCATTACTTGTACTCCCATGCCCCGTTACGAAACACCATTGGTTTGCCAGACTTAGAAGTTGCTTCTTGCCCTTCTTGTGGCCCTGCTTGCGGGGAAGGCTGCATGATGACAGAAGCTGCTGTTTGATAAGGATCGAGTTTTTCGCCTTGCCGAATCCCAGTATCCATGCCAGGTGCTACTTTGATGGCTGGTAAACCCCTGAACATTTGCCTGTAGACACCAATAGTGTCTTGAACATTTTTAGACATAATGTCTAATTTTTCTTTAATTATTTCTGGTGTATCACCAGGCTGAGCAACCACACCATAATTACGCATTGCTTCAGATGCAGTAACAGCCAATCCAGAAGTGCTTGCGTAATATTTATTTCTTATAGCCTTAATTTTTACCATGAACTGACGAACGTCAGGATCAGTTTCAGTTTGCAACAATTGACTTGCAAGAGGCCCTTTTTCTGAAAGGAAAGCAACAAGCCTGTCTTTACCAATCTTTTCTGACAAACCAGGTTTTTGTAAATCTGCACGCAAATCATTAATGTCTGCAAGCAATACGTTGTCAGCAACATATTTTTTATTAACATCAGCACCAGGTTTTAGGTCACCTTGCTGCTGACGCATTTCAGCCAAATCAATGCGTAATTGGTTAGCCTCTCGCCTTGCTTGCGCTTGCGCAGCTATCTGCTCACGCCGTAACTCTGCCTGCTGCTTCAATTGCAACATCGTTTGAGAAGCGCGATCAGAGCCTTCCATGGCTTTGAATAAAGCATCTTGTGCTTGCTTGTACTGACCCTGCCTCAGTGCAGCAGCAGCCACACTGTTTTGCATTTCAGCCTCTAATATCTTTAACTCACCTTCAGCAGCCTTGCGATCAGTCTGCAACAAACCCATAGCTCTATTAAATCGCTCAAGGGTTTGCTTATTGTTTTCTTTAATAGCCTCTACGTTCTTAGCAAAGACATCAATCTCTCGCTTGTAGACATCCTGCCTGCCTTGCCTAAATCCTTCTACGGCACCATTGAGAGCTGCCATAGCAGCCATCCCAGAGCGCTTGCTTGCACCACCAGCAAGAAAGCCAGCAACAATACTAAGACCAAGTACATTCCGTATGTCTTCCAGATTTGACTGGCTTGGTTCAAAAGCAGGAATCTCTTTTTGCTTGTACTCAGGCGACTCAATGAGTTCGCGTTCTTTAACAGCAAACTCTTCGCCAATGGCTTTGCCACGCTCAGCCATACCTGTACGCTGTTTGGCAATATCTGCTTGCGCCTTGGTCGCTTCAGACATGGAACCTTCAAGCAAGCCTGGTAACTGTTCTTCAGCCACCGTGCCACGAGCAATGCGCCTTTGCATACCTTGCTCTGGCGTAAGGGTTGTTGCCTCTTCACTGGGTTTACCAAACGTAGAGCGCAAGGCTCGACTAACTGGATCACCTACCGTACCAAGCGCGTCTTGAAGTGCCATGATTATGGTTTCCCAGGCGTTGCTGTCGTTGAAGTGGTTGCTGGCGTAGCCACATTACCGTAGATTGTGCGGTAAAGATTCGTCAGTGTCGTATTCAACATGTCTCTAGTGGCTTGATCAGCAGCATAACCAGCCTTGATCGCAGCAGCCTGGTATTGATCACCAATGCCTGCAATCTTGATACCCTGATCAATCAAGTCTTGAGCGCCACGCTGTTGCATCTCAACCATTCTTGCTTGCTGTTGCTGCGCAGCCGTGCCGCCTGTCAATCCACGGTTTGCCAATTGCTGACGTTGCTGTGCTTGCAGTGCTGCGAGTTGCTGTTGCTGAACAGGTGTGATTTCACCGCGCTGACCACGAGCAATCATTTCTTGGCCTAATGCACGTTGCGGCGCACCAATCTGAGAAAGTTCTTGTTGCATCCTACGGGCTTGCCTGCCAGCCTGTCTAGCCTGCAAAAGCGCAGCAGCAGTACCAAGCCCTGCTAAACCTTCTCTAGTGCCGAGCACTTCTTTTGCACCGGCTTTTAACATACCGGCCAGATCACGCTGAGGCGCTGCTTGAGTTTGCACGCCGCGATCAAAGGTTTCTGTTGCCGCACCTGTCATACCTTCACCGTAGTTCATAGAAGGTCTAAATGATGTCGGTATAAATGGTGCATAAGTGCCTTGCCCTATATTTAATTCTGGCGTGTAATCAGGCATTGGTGCAGCAGCAGGTGGTATTTCAAAGCCTTGCCCGTACTGTGTTGTCATGGGCATTTCAACACCACCGCTTTCCGGTGTGGGTGAAGTATCAAACGATTTTATTGAAGGAGCTTGGCTTATAGGTTGTGAATATGTACCTGTATCATAGTCATAGCCATAGTTTTCATCTTGAAACTCAGGCAACCCTGTTGCAGGATTCATGGTTCCAGCACCGCCTCTTGATTTCAGCAGTGCTGCTTCTTGCGGTGTAATATGTGCAAGAATCGTGTCTTGCCCACGGCCTTGCCTGCGTAGCATCTCTGCTAATGCTTTAAGATCAAGACCACCACCAAGGAGTGCGGCAAGTTGTTTAGCCATGATTAAATTCCTAATGCTCTGCGAAGTTTCAACGATCTAACGTTCCATACGGGTTGCTGCTCTTCTTCAGGCGTACCCTCTATATCACCTGTATAACCTTCTGACAAGCCTGGTCGTATTGGCAACAACGACGCTGACTCTTCTACGCGACTACCAGGTGGCACAGGCGTTCTGGTTGTTGTTGGCCTTATGGTTAACGGTTGCTCCACGCTAACAGGCGGAGTCTCAATAATCGACGGTGGTAGCTCATAAGGAGGCGGTTCAATTGGCGGTGGAGGCGGCGAATCAGGAAGGTTAGTTTTCTCTAACTCAATCAAGATTTGCTCAAGCAACTTGTCTTCAACTGTTGGCTCATCTATCAATGGCTCTTCAGGTGGAGGAGGTGGAGGAGGTGTAGGCTCAGGCTCCTCTGTATTGATTTGCGGTATGAGTTCAGGCTCAGGCGTTATTTCTGGTTCTGGTTCAGGCTCAGGTACCACCTCTGGTGTGGGCGTAACTTCCGGTGTAGGTGTTACTACAGGCGCTGGAGTCACTTCCGGTTGTGGCGTTACCTCTAGCTGAGGTGTCACCTCAGGTGTAGGAGTGGGTGTAGGTGTAGGAGTGGGTGTCACCTCAGGGGTCGGAGTAGGGGTGACTTCAGGTGTCGGAGTGACTTCTGGGGTTGGGGTTATTTCTGGCTGAGGTTGAATTACAACTTCTGGTTGTGGTGTAATTTCTGGTGTAGGTGTTACGGCTGGCGTAGGAATTGGTGTTACTTCAGGCGTGGGTATTACTTCAGGCGTTGGTGTTTGTTCTTTAATGATGTCTTGAATAATGACATCTTCAGGTGTTAGAACCGGCTGGGTAACAGGTGGCGTAACTGATGGTGTAACAACCGGCTCTGTGCTTATAGGCGCAGTAACAACCGGTGCTGTAATGACAGCGCCTTCAGTAACATTAGGTGCGGTAACAATAGTCAACCCACCCGTGTTATCAATAACAACAGCTTGACTGCTTGCAGGGTCGGTTGCAACAACCACGCCTGTTACGGTATTTACTTCAGGGGCAATAGTAAATTCTGGGACATCAAGTGTAGCGGTTGGTAACGTACCAAGATTTTCTGGCGTTAGATCAACCTCTGGATTGACGTTTACACCAGACGTATCACGGCCAGCAGTTACGGTCACTGAACCAGAAGGCGTGGTGGTAGTTGCAGCACCCGTATTAAGCATCGATGTGCCAAACCGTTGTTCAGCAGCCGTTGCTAATTGCTCGCCTGTATTGATAGCAGTAGCAGTTTTGCCGCCAATAACCGCACCAAGAACTGCCTTACCTTTTGCGGCGTTAACGTCACCAGACGTTATGTACTCAATCAAACCTTCTTCAAGCGCTTCGGTTGCAGGTTCAAGCAATGTCCTTGCGATGACATTGTTAGCGCCTGGTATCAAACCTATAGCAGCCGTTACAGCGCCTGCAACACCAGCATCTTGTCTTGCAAGCCTTGCCAATTCTTGTGGCGACATACCTGGATTAGCAGCCTTAAGCTCATCAATCTTTTGTAAGGCTTGAGCGCCAGCAGACTCAGCAGCATTGAGCGCCATCGAACCCAAGAATTGAGCAACTCTTCCACCAGGCAATAACAACGAAGGAAGCTCTTGAATCAGCTCAGAACCAAGGATGGCAGCAGCACCAGCAGGATTGTTAATTGCAGCGTTTGCAATGGCTCGACCAATCTCAGCGGCTGTTGCATTTGGATTGCTTGCAACGCGATAAATTTCATCTACAAACGCTTGCGATTGTTGATTGACTGTCTCTGGCCGCATGAGTTCGCCAGACGTTTGTATGTTCTTGAACGCATCAATCGTGCTTTGCGAATCAGCGCCTAACTGTTGAGCCGTTGCTGCCAGTGCAGCGCCAAGCTCACCAAGACCGGCTTGCGCCGTACCTGTTACAGCGTTAGCTACTTCATTGGCTCGCGTGTAAAGACTCTTGTTCTGGTCAACAATCTGGCCCTGCGCATTGAACGTAGCCGTGTCACCAGTCACCTTGTCACGCTGCGTTACCGTACCGTCAGCGTTTCGAGTGGTAACCAAGTTACCTACGGGCAATATGTTTGGATCACGCTCTGCACTAGTTGCTAGCGATGCAACATCATTGTCAGTTAACCTCGCACCAATAAGTTTTGGATCGCCGGTATACAGCACACCTTGGTAAGCAGCATTGGCAGGTATACCTTCTACAGCACCAATGGTTTTCGCTTGGTCAAGATAGATACCACCACCGCTTGCCAGTTCAGTTACCTCACCTGTCGGCAAGACCTGCGTGATCTTTCCAGTATTAACATCACGCAAGTAAACCGTACCGTTTTGACCTCTGTATTGTTCAAACAAAGGAATCAGTTCTCTTGCCTGCGCTTCAGCTACAGAGATAGGTGTTGATGACTGCAAGGCTGTGTTAACCGCTGCCGCCTGATCTGCTGTTTGTTCTTGCGCAACGATGCCGAGCACATCATCATTGGCTGTAGCACCAGGCGTGGTGTCCATGCCAACATCTACTGTTGACCCAAGACCGCCTGTTGTTGCGCCGCCTGTAACAACATCATTGCCAGTAGCGCCAGCGATTGTGGTTGATGTTGCTGGCACTGTTGATGGTGTTTGAGGTTTATTTATCGCGGCGCTAGAACCGCTTATAAAACCAGAAACGGCAGATTGCGTAACATCACCGCCTGTAGCGGCTGCTTGTATTGCACTAGTTGCAGCAGAAACAAGACCACTATCTAAGGCTGTATCACCAGTAAGCGAAGCTCCAGATAATGTTTGCTGAGCGCCATTAGCAATCACAGAATTGATTATGGCGTTGCCAACGTCCCCACCTGTAAGCGCAGCGGTTGCTCCTGATTTAATGACGTTATTAACCAATAAGTTATCAGTAAGCCCGCTAGCAAGCTCACCAACACCTAAATTGATAGCTGAGTTTTTAATTGCTGTTATTGGGTCAGCGCCAGAAGCAACGCTAACTGAAGCGTTGATAACTGCATTACCAACAGCAGTAGCAGTAGCTCCAGTCGCACCTAAAGCCGAACCTATGGCTTGTGCAACACCAGGAAACGCAGCGGTACCAACTGCAAGAATAATTGGCATTACCGCCTGCAACGTCCCGCCATCTACCTGCACATCAATGATTGTTTCACCTGTGGCAGGGTCTAAGTATTCGTACCTTGTTTGCTTTCCAAATAAACCGCTTTGGTCATCCGCTTTTCTTACAATTGTCTCTGGGTTAATTACCGCATAAGTCTTTCCATTAACAACAATATCGTTGTATGCAGTTTCATTTCCTTGTTCTCCAGCAATCTCATACCTTGCATTTTGTATAGCTTGCTGCAGTTGCTGTTGTGATGACAAAGGGGTTGAGACAACTTGAGGTACAGGTTCAATAGATGAAGCAACGGTACTTGAAGGTGGTGACGGAGGCTGCGCAGGAGCGGACGGAGGCGTGTAAACAGGTTGCGGTTCAGGTTCAGGTTCAGGCTGGGTATAGATTGGCTCTGGTTCGTAATAAATAGGTTCTGGTTCTGGCTGCCTATATATAGTTTCTTGCTGTATGGTTCTAGCAGGCTCTGGTGGCGCATAGCCATTAGACAACATCCAATCAATATCAGACTGTGGAACACCAGCGCCAAGCAACTCATCAACCGTTGTTCTTGCAGCATTAAAGGCAGCAATCTTTTGCGACGGGCCATAAGAAGCCCAAAGTGATGAGTAAACCGCTGCTGGAATAGGCATCTTAAAGTCCTAAGCGATTGATAATAGATTGATGCACACTCAAATGCCCTTGCAACCATTCATAGAAATCATCTTCTTGGTTCCAGTCCGTATCAAACAAATCGAACGGATTCTCAAGACTTAATCGATTGGCAAGCGCCTCATGCTCTTGGTAATGTGACCATAGCCAATCATCTAAGTCATCAAGATCAGCATCACCTAAAGGATACTTAGGAATGATAATGTCTTGATCTAGCAGTTGTATGAAAAATGTTTGATGTTGCTGTGCATTCTCAAAAATCATTTCCCTCAACCCATCAGAGTCTCCAAAGACGACGTTTGATAGGTTGTCAAGGTTCACACCGCTACCTTGCGTATAGCTCTTGCAATCAATGATTGATTCTTAGCGTTGTTGAACTGACCTCCATCTATGAAATCAATCCTTGTCGCTGTTGTCAAACCTACACCAGGATTGGTAGAAGTCCAAGTTCTTGCTGACGTAGCAAAGGCTTCAGAGCCACCAGATTGGAAGGCAGCTACAGAAGTTTGTGCAGGCGTTCCTGTCGTGTAGTTAGAACCTCTGGAAGGAACTGCATAAGAATTAGTGCCGTAGGATGTAGAGTTTGATGCCGTTGTAGGCTTGAGGTTGTAGTAACAAATCTCTAACTCATACAAAGCAGGTAGATACCAGTCTGAGTAGCCGTTGATTGTTAGTGCGGCGCACCACTGAGCAGCAGGATAAGTGGCTGAGTCTAGCTCTGCTGTGTTAGTTGCCCCATCATAGGTAGATAAACCTAGAGAGTCTGACGTTGCAGAGGTTTTGTAATTGACTGATGTGTTCTCACCCGATGATTTGGGAGAGACAAGTAGATAATAGGTATTGCCGCCAAAACTAATCTGTCCTGCGTAGTAGCCACCTTCCCAGAACTCACCAATGGTTGTAGGGCCGCTTATGCGCGTACCAATACCAAAAGACCCAAAGCCTTTGCTACTCGCGCTACCTATGCTTTGGATAATTGGCATTACGCAAACCGAGTCTGACTAGCCAAGACAGTGAACGTTGCTGATCCTGTCTTGATGATGGTATAAGAATACACGTCGATAGAACTAACATTGCCCGCGGTAGGAGCAGTACCACCTAACCATTTAGGTGTAACCGATGAACCATCTACTTGCACCGCAGAGTTGTAGTAAGCAGTGCTTCCATTAGTCACTAAGAAAGCACAGGTTAAGACTTCTCCAGTGGCCATTGCGGTATTCAGTGACGTACCAGAAGAAGCTCTAAAATTGACTGTGAAGTTCCCAGAAGCATTCGTTGTGTAGTACAGAACACCTTGGGTTGTAGTATCAAAGTTAATCGTACCCGTTGCTGCTGTTGCTGATACCGTGATCGTCTCAACAACACCCTGCAGCTTTGCACCGATCTGAGAGGATGTGGATGCTAGAGAGAGTTGTTTAGCAAAGGTCGCAGCCTGTGCAGAGGAAATCGTAAGTGCTAGCGTACCTCCGGTCTTGACCTCTAGGATGTCTGTGTTGTCAGACGTAATCGAGGTTCCAGCGGTAGCTGCATTAAGGACGTTAGCCATTATTAACCTCTACCCAATTGACTGCTTCTTCATCCCACGAATACATCTTACCGTCTTGAGGCATTGCCACTGGAGCTTCCCACTGAGCATTAGCGTTTAACAACCAGCTAGCAAAGGGCTTAGGCGGCACAAACGCGTCAATGTCTGCTCGGTAGGTGTAGCCAATCCCTGCGTAGTTCTTACGCATGTTGCCGTTATAACTTGTCTGCTTCCACGTCCCACCGAGAATCTTCTCTAGATGGGCAGCACCGATGTGTTCTTTCTCAACACCGCTAGCGTCTGAAGTGTCCTTGTTATCAACAACGACAACCTGCGTGACGATGTTGTTTTCATCAATCTTTGCGAAGTGAGCCATTACGCCTCCAGCCTTAAGCCTGTTAAATCCATTTCTTCCCCGACAACACCGACAGGAAAGGTATTAAAACTGAGTGAGATTCTTGTGTCCTCGCCCTTGACTTCAGGAACCATGTGCGTGAGCGAAGAAGGAAAGAGAATCAGCCTGCCTGCATAAGCCTCAAACCACCAACTCTCAGAGTTATACGGGTTCCACTGGTCAGGAGGAAACTTGATCTGCTGCCAGCCATCTTTGTAGAAGTAAATCCTGTCATCAGGGTTAGTCTGAACATAGAACACACCTGAGATATACGAATTAGGATGAGCGTGTTTGTGGTGGTACTGACCTTGCTCTGAGTAGTTGCACCAACTTTGCGTGACTCTCAGACTTACATTGTGCTTAGGATTGACTGTGGACTTGAAGTATTCGCCTACAGCATCCTCGATGAACGAACGTAGGTTCGTCAGTACAGGGCTACGCAAGACAAAGTTATCAGTGCTTGTCGTGTTGCCCTGATTCGGTCTTGTCTCAAGCTCACGGATGAAGAACAACTCCTCATCGGACAAAGGACGACCTAACTCAGCAAATCCAACAGGTGTCGGAAAGAGATTATGCAATTGCATCTTCAATTTCCTTTTGCTTGATGCCCATCTCTTTGAGTTGCTCGTCGGTGTAGATCGTAGGGATGCTGTCCTCAAACTCCTTGATCTTGTCTATCACCCAATATACTTCTTCGATACTCGGACAAGGTCTAGGATCATCCCAACGTGTGAAGACGTTGTTAGAGATTTCCCACTTCGCACCAGGACGAAGCAGGTGCATTGCTGTGTCTATTCCTAGGAAGCGATATGTTTTTGTAGTCATGTTATTGATTGATTTTGATAATTACGATGCCGGAGCCGCCATCCCCACCGTTGCCTCCAGTACCAGCAAATCCGCCGCCACCGCCACCGCCACCTGTGTTTGCTGTACCGGCTGCGCCAGCCGTAGCACCTCCAGTACCTGCTCCACCACCACCAGCGCCAGCAGCCCCTCCATAGCCGTTCTGTCCACCACCGCCACCGCCACCGGCGTAGGTTAAAGACGCTCCAGAAATCGTAGATACCGATCCTGCCCCGCCTGCACCACCTGTATACGCAGGCGATCCAGAAGCATTACCCCCTGTAGCTGATGCACCACCACCGCCACCACCGGCGTTATTAGTGGGATCAGTGCCGCCATTGTTTCCTTGAGATGGGCTTGTTGCTGGTGTATTTCCAGCACCTCCTGGGTTAACTGCGGCATGACTTCCACCTCCAGACCCACCTGCACTGCCTGCCGTAACAATAGCAGGATTCCCACCGCTAGAACTTCCACCGCCACCACCGCCTGCCGATATTATTCCTGGGGATACAAATGGCGAAGGCGATGAACCACCAACAATAGACGAATTACTTCCATTTGTAGAATTACTTGTAGCGGATACGCTACCCGTCCCCCCACTACCAACCGTAATTGCATAACTTGTTCCGGCAGCAACAGAAACTCCTGTACCTATTCTGAAACCACCTGCACCACCCCCACCACCTACACGCGAACCACCACCGCCCCCACCCCCTACCACAAGGTAGTCAACACTGGTCACACCCGTAGGACACGTCCACGTTGTAGTGCCAGTGAACACAAAGACGGTTTGGCTAGCAACGGTGTACTTTAGGATGACGATACCGGAGCCGCCTGTTCCTCCACCGCCATAATTTGACTGATAATTACCTGCACCGCCACCGCCACCGCTATTTGTTGTTCCAGGCGAGCCAGCGTTATTGCCTCCTACTGCCCCAGCATTACCACCGCCACCATAACCACCTGCACCTCTTGTTCCACCAGAAATTACACCAGCCCCACCACCGCCAGAGTAATAACCAGTAGAGGGACTTCCACCAGGGCCAGCCCCACCGTAGGAAGAAGCAAAGGATGGGCCTTGAACACCTGGGCCTCCATCGCCACCTTTGACCGAGGTTCCTGTGCCGCCAACACCGCCACCGCCGCCACCTGCTCCGCCTCCATAATTTGGAGGAGAATTTCCAGCACCGGGACCGCCAGCGTAGCCTTGAACAGCATTAGAATCCGGTGGCGAAGCTGAAGCAGGTGTATTCCCTGGTCCAGGAGTTCCGTTGTATTCACATCCACCGCCTGAACCACCAGGGCCACCATTTATGCCACCAGAACCACCTGCACCGCCGTATCCACCACCTGTTGCAGTGATTGTGGAAAATACAGAATCATATCCTTTTGTACCGATATTAGCCGCCCCACTTGCACCGCCAGGGCCACCAGCGCCAACCGTAATTGTGTAATTTCCGTTGCCATCACCACCTGTTGTTGACACTGCAAATCCAGTTCCGGTTCTATATCCTCCAGCACCACCACCGCCATAAACGCTACCACCACCCCCACCACCAGCCACTACCAAATATTCAACCTCTGTCACCCCAGCAGGGCAAGTCCACGTAGAGGTAGCTGTAAAGGTTTGGATGACGGTATAGCCACCTCCGCCGCCTCCGGCAAAGGTCTGCCCAATCAGCATAGACAAAATGCCTGTCATGACACGTTCCCTGAAACAACACAAACCGTACCGGATATAAACAGAATCGTCGCAACACCTCTGGTTGCAAGCGTCATCGTCGCTTTGTCACTATCCGTTCCAGCGATATAAGCCGTTGTGATCGACATCGTAAGCGTGATGGATGAAGATGAGTTGTTAAAGATGACAACCACATCACCTGCTGCAAAGGTTGAGTTAGGAACCGTCTGGCCTGCCGTAACCGACAACACCTTGCCAACATCGCCTACTACTAACGTATTGGTTGAGTTGCTTGATATAGGTACGTTTCTAAACCCAACAGGATTAGTACCGTCTACCGTACAGTTGCTTAGGGTTCCTGATGTAGGTGTACCAAGCACAGGTGTTACGAGCGTTGGTGATGTGGCAAAAACTAACGAGCCTGATCCTGTCTCATCAGTCACCGCTGCCGCCAGGTTAGAGGATGACGGTGTGGCTAAGAAGGTAGCTACACCAGTTCCTAAGCTAGCAGACGTTACCGCAGAGGCAAAGGTTAGGTTGCCTGAGCCATCAGTCTGTAAAAACTGATTAGTACTACCGTCTGTGCCAGGAAGCGTAAAGGTTGTATTGCTACTGGTATTGGCAGATTGGACGGTTGTTGTCCCTGTCCCAGAAGCGTTACCCTGAAGTTTGATCTTTGACATAAGTTACCCCAAAACCATCCACGATTGACCATCTGGAACCGTCACAGCATATCCCGCTGCGACCGTGACAGGACTGACAGACAGTCCGTTTGTGTTGCTCGTAAGTGTGACATTGCTCGAAATCAAAATTTGCGATTCTAGGATTGGCCCACCTGCACCGCCACCTGTAGCCGACAACGTGCCAGCCGACAAACTAAGGCCAGAACCTACCGTGACATTACTGAACCCGCCCGTACCGTTGTTGGCTAAAAGCTCTGTATTCGCACCCGTAGGAGCAGGAGCAGCACCTAACGTATTGTAGGAAAGCGTAACGGCTGTAGAACCGTCAAATGTCGTTCCTGACGCTGCACCCGACCCTGAGTTATTAAGCGTTAGTGCATTGGTTGTTGTACCACCTCCACCCGTTGCGCTGAGTGTCCCTGTAGAGAAACTTAAGCCAGTGCCTATGGTGACGTTTGAGAATCCACCAGACCCGTTACCATAAAGGATGCTCGTCCCTGATGTGGCAGGAGCGTAATCCGTTCCTGATGTAGCCGCAGCAATAACACCCGATGATGCTTTCAACAGACCCGTAGTTGTAGCCGCTTTGATGAGCTTGCCTGTTGTGCTGTCAAACAAAGCAATCTGGCTATCAACCGCACTTGATGGGCCAACTACATCACCTGAACCTGATGGGCTATCCCAGGCAAACGTAGTCCCATTCCACTTTAAGTAAGTATTGCTAACCGTAGGTGCGGTTGCAAATGTGGTTGTGTTAGCACCTGACTGATACAACAGTTGATTAGCAGTGCCACTCGCAATGCTTGCAGCCGTACCCGTTGTGTTTTGGTTAAGGGTAGGAATGTCAGCCGCAACTAAAGCCCTAAATGTCGGAACTCCGGCTGAACCATTGGGAGAGGCTAGGACATAGTTTGCCGTTTTGCTTGCATAAGGATTCTGCGTATCACCGTAGTTTGCTGCAAGACTGATCGCAGGAGTCGATCCACCGCTTGAACTGACAGGAGCGGTTCCAGTTACAGATGTGACACCTCCGGCAGACGTGTCCCAAGTAAACGCCGTTCCATTCCACTTAAGAAAAGTATCAGTAACTGTAGGCGCAGTAATAAACGATGTTGTATTTGCGGCAGTTTGATAAACAATTCGATTGGAACCACCACCATAAACCGCAGCCGTTTGTGCTGACTGACCAGAAATGTCAATCGCCCATGTACCAGTTGCATTGGCACCCGTGGTTGATGGTGCGCCAATGGTGTTGTAACTAATAGTCCTTGCTACGGAACCATCAAAAGTTGTACCTGATGCAGCACCTGATCCACCATTATTGAAAGTAACGGAATATGTTGTTGTACCACCGCCCCCGCTTGCCGCAGCCCAGGTGAAAGCAGACCCATTCCATTGCAAGTAAGTCGAACTTGTGGTCGGAGCATCAATAAATGATGTCGCTCCAGAACTTGTCTGATAGGAAATTTTATTTGCCGCACCACCGGCAAGATTTGTTGCAGTCGTAGCACTTGTTGCAGACGTAGCGCTTGTAGCGGTTGCTGCGTTGATATTCCACGAACCTGTCGCGCCTGTACCTGTGATTGGAACATAGTCGGTGCCAGCAGTTGCATTTGCAAAACCACCAGAACCATCACCTTTTAAGATGCTAGTTCCACTTGTGGCAGGCGCATAGTCAGTACCTGATGTTGCATTGCTAAACCCACCAGCGCCGTTGCCTTTTAAAATACTTGTGCCGCTTGTTGCTGGCGCATAATCCGTTCCCGATACGGCAGCAGCAATAACACCACTCGTTGCCTTTACAAGACCTGTTGTCGTTGCAGCCTGAATAAGTTTTCCGGTCGTGCCGTTGAACAAAGCTATTTGTGCATTGACTGACAACGCAGGGCCATTAACATCACCTGCGCCAATTGTTGTGCGAATACCTGCCGTAGTTGTTGCGCCCGTTCCACCGTTAGCAATAGGTAATGGCGTTCCTGAATAAGTAACCGCTAAGGTTCCACTGGTTGTAATAGGCGAGCCAGCAACTGACAAAAAGTTTGGCACGGACATAGCAACCTGGGAAACCGAACCGCCTCCCCCGCCACCTCCTGCTGCATTCTTAACAGACAATAATTGAAAGCTCGTGCCGTCGTACATCACCGATGCAATGGCACCAACAACAATGGCATTAGCCGACAACGTACTGCCATCAGGGTAAATAATGGCTTTCGCACCCTGACCATTGACGTTTAAGGTAGCTGGCCCCGTATTAGCAGTCGTTGCTTGAAACTGAATTGCCAGTCCAGCCTGGTAAGTTGTCGAAATACCAGAAAGCGCAACGACATAAGCATCTGTCGTACCTGAATCAAGCGCATAGTTGCTAAACGTAGCTGCATCATTTAAAGCCGTTGCAACTGTAGAAAAGTCAGCGTCAAGGTTAGCAAGTGGAATGCTTGTTGTTGCAGTGGCAAACGTATTGGGTATGGTTACTGGCTTTGCCATCAGAACCTCGCTCTTAGTTCATGTTCAAGCTGGAAGCCATTGAATGTAAAGGCTGGCGCAGTCGATGTTACCGTCATACCCAGGTATTTTCCATACATTTGCGCGTCGTACTTCAGTAACTTATAACCTTCAGTCAACTGATAGCCCGATGAAATCCATTGCAGGGTGCTTCCAGCGTTATTAGTCCATGCAATGTTATTAAATGAATTGTTTTGCCAATTAACAGCGTTACCTAATGCAATCGATGTTGATGCTTTAGCCTCGCTATCAATCGAAATATTCAATGAACCTGCGACTGTGACAGGAAACGTCGCTTCAACACCAAGTTTTAAGGCTTGCTTGTCTCGAATTGGGTCTTTCAAGTCCCAAAGTGCCGTAACAACCTCTGTTGAGATATTGGCCGTTTGATCTTCGTAAAGCCTGTAAAAAGCGCCGCCTGATTCAACACCATAGACATTGATTAAGCCATTGACGGGCGAAGAATTGATATGCGTCAAATTGCCTTGGTAACTGATGAACCATTTACGATCAAAGAAGACTAACTGTACTCGTCGGTAAGTTCCGTTATCGTTGTACCTAACGTTCCATGCCGATACCAAGATGTTGTAGATCAACGTCTGGCACCCAGTCACCGTCGAACTAAAGTCAATGTTAGGAAAGATACCGTCTAGTGCATCACTAATCTTGGTTGTTGTAGCACCTACCAGTGCATACACACCATAGCGGTTGATAAACAGAATGCTGCGGAAATAAGCAAAAACACCAAGGAAAAGCTCAGTACCAATTGATGCGCTGATATTGGTGTTGGTAAAAAGCGTTTCACCAGCCGTATTGACGCGAACATCCGAAAAGACGTTAATTGATGATTCGCCAAACACATACAGAAAGTTATTAGCAGCAATGATCTGCGTGATGTCACCGTAAAGCGTTGCATCGACAAGCGTGATATTGCCAGCAGAAATGCTTGTGAAATCGTTGTAGCTATCGGCTGCGGTGTAGTAAACCGTTCTACCGTCAGCAATCCATACCCTTCCTGAAAAAGACTGGATACTTGATCCAACCTGGCTAATAACGGTTGCGGTTGCGGTTGCAGAAGAGCCTGCGCCATTAGGGTCTGCCACATAAAGCAAGGTACAAGTGCCATTTGCTACGGAGCCGCTAGTATGCGTTGGTGCCGTAGAACTTGTTGTACCGCCTACCGTAACGTAATAATAATTACCGCCAGAAGATAACAACCTTCCAGCCTGAAAAGCTGTGGTTGATGCCCATGCTACTGCGCCTGACGTTCCAATATAAACAGTTGGTGCGCTGGTATAACCCGTTCCATACTCACCAACCGTAATAGCCGTAACAGCATTAGCCGTAACCGTTGCAGTGGCGGTTGCTTGTATGCCACCCGTATTATTTGGCGCAGAGAAAGTTACGATAGGTGCCGAGGTGTATCCGCTGCCGCCTGCTGTAACGGTAACCGTACCGACCGAACCGACCCGAACGAGATTCGTCCCGTCGAATGTAGCGTAGCCATAAGTTGTGTCAATGATGAGGATTCGTTCATTCTTCCATTGACTGATTTGGGTTCTTGTTCCGCTGAAGGTGCCTGAGCTAGCCAGCGTGACCGGCGCGGTAGGGGTTTCCAAGTTGACATATTGCGCACCTCCATTGGTAAAGAAGGCAAACATGTATGCGGTGCCATTGATATTGGCTGGTGCCATGTAATGCACCGTACCGCCCCAACTAAAGTTTGTGCTGCTATAGGTAACGCGCTTTTCTTTAGGGATAACCTTTAGGTTGGAGTACCCAATAGGCATCACATTCTCTATCCAGGCAAATTCATTCTCCTGAATAGCCGTGCGATTGGCCTTGGTGTTAAGCCCTTTGAAATCCTTGGTAACGTGGTAGGACTTCTTTTGCTCAACAGCGGCCATGATCAGTACGGTACAGAGTAGGGTGTGGGCAAGCGACGGGTAAAGCTGGAGTTAATCGCTGCCAAGAGTTGTTTCTTGTACTCGGCATTGAAGATTTCGGCTTCACCGTAAGACTGTTCTTTATATTTAGCCTTATAAGCAGCGTAAAACGCTACAGGCGACGTATAGGGTTCTAAGATGGGTTCAGTCTGTGAGTCAGAAGTCAACGGCACCGGCAAAACGATGGTGTCAAACTCCATGACGTAAACCTGGTCAGGAACTGGCCCTAAATAGATCGTACTTTGTGCATAGCGCGTAAAAGCAATGGGCCTGCCCGTGTAGTTCTGCCAAAACCGCAACTCAGCGTTGAATTGCGTCCATGACATGTAGCGTAAGGGGATTCGCGTGTTTCCCCAGTACAAGTTAACGTTTAAGACATCAAGAATCTGCTCAGCATAAGTTGGCAGCGTTAATGATGTGATTTGAAAGGTTTCAACCGAGGTGGTCGTGTTGCCCGTGAGGATTGCTCGCAAACACCCCGTATCTCGGACTACTCGGTGCCTCGCACCATTGATGTAGTCAGTAAGCTCTGTGTCAGACCAGAAATTACCAGCCGCATCATGCAGGAGTCTTCTAACTTCTGCGATATAGCCCGAATAGGTTGCCATTTACGCCTCATTAGCAGGAGGTTGGACTTTGGCCGCACCCCGACCGCGAAGAGGGGGCGCGGCTACTCGATCCACCACGAGGGCTGACAAGTGGTCGGATTTGATTGGCGCGTCTGTAAATACAAACTCTTTGAGCTTGCCCATGGCTTTCTCATAGTCTGTATTCATTCTCATCCAGCCAAGACGCACCAAGTAAGGAATTTTATTGTCATCGCCGTAGCCAAAAATATGACGGGCAACAACAGGTTCCACTGGAACACTTTTGTTAGGCGGAAATTCAATACGCTGATCGACGTATTTACCAATCAGCGTATCGCTGCCTTTGTTAGTCACAAAGATCATGCTTCGAGAATATCCCCGTAAACGTAGACATCTGCCGTTGCTGCTGCACCTTGTGCGGTAGTAAGCGACAAGTATAAGTTGGGAATACTACTTTTAACCGTTGTACTTGCACTGCCTGTTGTACTAAGGGTCAGGTCAAGGAACAGCGTTGAAGCGGAAAGCGAAGAATATGCTTGGGAAGAAGCAACCACTGCTGTACCACCTTTGGAGGCAGCGGTATAAACGCCGCCTGCCGCAGTGGTCAATGAGATGGAAGCATTCGTTACAACAATCCGACGAAGAATAAACTTCGAGGGATTACTGAACATCACAATGCGCTGATCATCCGTGCTATTCATATTAGCACTGATCAGTTTCCCAAGCAGGATACCTCCGAACTGCTGCGGTAACAGACTACCGACTTTGTTGGCATCCATGCTTTACCTCGCTTAGGTGTTGTAAGTGCCAGTTGCTGCCTGACCACCATTGACGGTCATCAGGGTAACGGTCGCCTCAGTGCTGCTGTTGTTGAACCGGACGTTAATACCATCCGAGAACAACGAACCGCCAGTGTTAGCAGCGATTAGCGTCACCCAAGAAGAACCGTTGTATACCTGAACGCTTACGTTAGCGGTGGGGATCAACAAGTACATACCGACCGGAACAAGCGTCGTTGTACTTGCAGCCGCCGTAACGGTTACTGCGTCAAGATAAGCACCTGCGGTGTCGGCGTTAGCCGAGCTAGAGGCAAGGATGAGTTTCGTTAGTGCCAATGCCATGATCGACTCCTTACAGCGTGAGGGAGTTGAGGCCAGTCACCTTGGTCATGCTCTTGGGCTTGGTGCTCACCATTTCTGCAATGGTCAACACAGCGCCAACATAACCAATCTGCCAGTTTGGCAGGGTGGACTCAAAGCCCGTAAAGGCAAACTCGGCCTGATCGTGAATGTACATGCTGAGATAGTTCGTATTCAGCAGATACAGCTCACCTTCCGTGCAATACGGATCAGGATAAATCGGCACACCGGCAACCATCAATGCGCGGAAGCCAGAAGTCGGGCCTTCTTCGCCGCTTGCAAAGTTGCTACCAGGCGTGATCATGTAGGTTTCTTGACCTACAAAATCTTGTGCCAACAGCGTCCAAGTACCAAAGCCGCAAACACCAAAGGTCGGTACCTCTGCGCCATTCTTCACCGTTCCAGAAATGTACTGGAGGATGTTTTGACGGGTTGGGTTAACCGAACCAGCAGCGTACTCTTTCGATGCCCACCATGAGTAGGTCGAACGAGACAAGCCACCGTAGCTACCAGCCGAATCAACAGCAATGGGCAAGCCCGTAAACTGCTGTGCATTGCTGGTATTGGTGTACAGCGCTGTTGCCATGGCATCCATCATGACGTTGGTCGCATCGTTCATGCGAGCCTCAATCAAAGGAATCACAGCATAGTCTTGCTGAACCGCACCTTCCATACCGAGGAATGGAACAGGCGCAATCATGAGCTTGAGGTTGAACTCAGCGTTGTAAGCACCCTGCATGACGCTAGGCTGTGCAAACGAACCGCTGTAATCCGACCACTGTGCGTTAACAAACTGGGAACCTTGTACAGGCACAGTTACCGATGACACACCGCCAGAAGCAGTTTGTGAATTGGCAAGCAATGCTGCAAGCAAGGGCGTGGAGTTATAAAGCTGGACAACCAGTTTAGGAATGAACGCTCTACGGGTGACGTAGGTCAGCTCATTGTACTGACTGGTGCCGCTTGCTGGGATAATACCGCCACCAATAGGCATGATGTATTCCTTTTAAGCTAATTAACGAAGGCCAATGGGACGAGACTGGTTACCCTGTCTCAGTTCATTGAGTGCATTTGCCGCTGCCTCTCTTGCCGCTGCTGCTGGATTCTTCAAATACTTCTGAAAATCATTGACTTTAGAAGTAATCGGCTGATTGCTATAAGCCGGTGTTGGCTTGTCCGCTTGCTTCATCCAGTTGTAGTACTCAGCAGCCGATTCATGATTACTGATGCCCTTTTCAATCATCAATTTCTCGATGGCCTTGACATCATCATCTGATTCGGCAAGACGCTTTTCCTTGAGCGTATTTCTACGTTTCTCTAGCTCATTGCGAGCATCCTTTTCTTTCAATCGTGCCTCTAATTCGGCAATCTTTTGCTGTTGCGCAGCAATTGCAGAATTAGTGCGCTCTTCGATCTCAAGTTCAGGAACAGGAAGATCAGGGTGTGCTTGCTTTGTCAGCTTCAGAAACTCCTTTCGGGTTTTCGGATTCTCAGCCAAGGCTTTCGCCAAGGCGGCAAGTTCATCCCTTGCGTCAGGGGTAAGGTTTTCAAGCGACATAGTTTTCAGCCCTCAACTTCAATTAAATGACACGCTTGGTGTCACCAGGTTTACTAAGCGTCATACGGTTTTTGGAAACCTTTGACGAACCCGACAGACCGCCAAATGGTTCATAGCGGGGTGGGTTATAAATCTGACCATTCTGCTGTTGATTATCGGTAGGCCGACGAATCGTTCCAGCTTTAGGCTTAAACAGTTCCATACGTTTCTCCTAAATAGGAAGGGGTGGGTTTTGAGTCCCAGGGGTTGGTGCCGCAGCCATAGCTCGCATCTCAGCCGACGCGCCTCCAGCCTGGGGCAGGGTTTGAATCATTTGCAAGATTTCAGCAGGCACTAACTCTTTGGCTTTGTAATCCATCTCGCCAAAAGCAGAACCTAGCTTGCCAATTGCCTCTTTAACCGCCTTTTGTTCTGGCGATCCATCAGGAAACTTTTGCATGGCACCCATGAGCATACCCATGCCAAGCTGCACATCAATGCGGCCTTGCATCTCTTCGCCTTTCTTAGGCTCTGGGGTAGACATGGGAGATGACATGGGAGGCGAGGAAGCGCCAGAAAGGGCAGGTTTCTTCTCCATACCCTCTTCACCTTCGGTGCCTTCTTCTTCAACCTCAATTTCCATCGAGGCTTTACCGTCTTTGGCACCGCCACGAATGAGTTTCATCAGTTCTTCAGCGCTAACGCCCATAATATGTCCTTTCAGCGCGGTTTATACCACTTAACGACCGTCTGTCAAGCGATTAACGGCGTGATGGGCGAGCATAACGTAACATTTTGCGTTGCATCATGAGAATCGACCTCCGGCACGTTGATAACCCGTGCGATTCATCGTTGCACGGCCATAATTGAGTTGTGGGGTGCGATAAATCTGTTTTAACTCAGTTCTATCGACTTTTGGCTGGTCATTTTGGTAGGAAAAGCGGTCAGTACCGCCTCTTGTACCGCCTGTACCGCCATTCATGTTGGAATTACCGTTTGTCAGCATAAAAACTCCTATTGAGCAGGTGGCGCTGCGCCTTCAGGCGTAGGTTGCTGCTGTTTTTGCATTTCTTGTGCCGCTTCGTTCATTTGCTGCATCTTTCGGAGGTCTTCCTTAAGCAATTGCTTCATAGGAGGCTCCAAAATGTCAATCAAACGTTCTTTCGTGATTGCACCACGGTCTGCAAGCGCAAAAGCAAGACTTCGCAGGTCTTCAGTGAAGATGGGCGAGTTGCTATGTGCGTCTACTTTGACCACAAAGTCCTTAGTAAACTGGTCTGCAATGAACTTATTGCCCGTATCGTCGGTATAAATACGGTCAGAATAGGTTTGCATCGCTTTTAAGTAGAGCGTTGCCATCTTTTCTAACGAATCTTCAATGATTAACGCCCGTTTTTTAGCCCTTGAAGAGCCTAAACGGGCTAATTGCGACGCATGACCCGCACTTCTAACGCCTGATTCACCTCGACCTTGCAACACATTCACAATCCCTGAGGCTTCTTCAAACATTTGATCGATTTCTGCGATCTCACGGAACAAATCATTGGGTATCGACGGTGCTAATTGCTCTACTTTGGCATTGGGCATGTCGGTTGAGAGCAAACCACCCACGCGATTAAGCGCAAAGTTCTTCTCATCGAGCAGGCCTGTAAAGCCAATCAAGGCTGTCGGTGGTGTAACTTGCTTAGAAAGCAAGTCAAGTATCTCTGTCATGCGTTTATTGCGCATGTCTTGCAAGAAAACAAGCCTTGCAACCTCAGAAATACCCCAGTAGTAGTCATATTGCGGGGTTGGGCAGAGCTGAATAAAGGGCAACTCACCCTTTAAGAACATGCTCTCACCTGGCCTGTCATAGATGATGACATTCGGGTCGGCAATCGTGACGCACTGGTAGTCATCCGTGTCATCATTCCACACCCATAACTCTGTCATCTTGATCGTATCTTCAGCCACCCGTGCCTTGTACTGCTGCATACCGGCAATATTAAGGTTCACATTACCGTACATCGTGGGGTCAGTGGCCGACAAGATCAGACGCTGGATACCATCAGGCACTTGATTCTGCTGGCTTTGACCTAACTGCAAGCGAGCAAGCAGTGCATCACGGTTTGGGTGCGAGTAAAGCCTTGCATATAACTCAGAGCGTGTGATGTAGTAAATCTGAATCAACGCTTCTTGGCGATCTGTGTAAGGCGTATCTTCTCGATACACACCAATACAGCGTGGATCAACCATGTAGGGGTGCAAGCCATTCTTCTGAATGAGCTTAATAAAGGTGGAGTTGTAGCAAAGCGCCCAATTCAAGGCTTGTGCAAACACCTGATCAGCATTGGAGTTCAACCAGTCATCGTTTAATGCGCCGGTAAGCGCAGGAATCTTGGTTTGTTCATGCGCATTGACGGAAGCGCCAAGCGAGATCGTAAAACGGGTGGTTTCTGCCGAGTAGAGAAAACTCGATAACTGATCGATGTGCGGGTAAATCTTGTTGTAGTAAGCCGGTGGGGCATCAAGCCCCGAACCAAAAAGATAGTAAGACCTTAACGAATCGTAAGTGCCTGTGCGTTCCTGGATGCTAACGGAGCATTTATCAACCAGGTCGTTGTAGAAATACTCACGTTGTACAGGATCGTCAGGAATTCTCATGTTGCTAGCTTCAAGTTTTCATGGTCGCGTATGACCACCGAGGGTTGCGGCTTGCGCAATGCTATACCACTTTCCTTCACGGCTGACAAGCCTCCCACGGTTTCACCTTTAATGGAATTGAGATTGTAGTTGCCTATTTGTGACGGGTTACCCCATTGCACACCAAAAGGATTTTGCGGTTGTGCGGCTTGTTTATTGTTCAGCAAAGCATTGTTTTGATGATCACCTTCTCTAGCCGACTTAATGTCTGACATGCCGTAATCATTGGCTAATTCACGAAGCGTGCTATCAGCGTGTTTGGTCTTATCGGACTTCATACCAACGGGTTGTAAGAACACCATTTGCACATCCGCTGTGCAGCCATGAGGGCATTCAGGCTTATTGCTTTCAAAAAAGCCATGAGCAGGGCATTTGTAATCATGATAAACGGCCATGTTTTCTCCTTATCTGGGTATCTAAGTTATCGCGGTGGTAATCATCAGATTTAGGCTTCACGCCAATATTTAATTTGAACTGGTTGCCATCAAACTCAATCAAGTTACGACGCACCATGGCTTGCTTAGGTTTCTTACGAAACTCTAAATACACATCGCGCCTAAATCGCATGACAGCCACATCGCCATTTGTCCATTGCTCATAAGCACGATTCACACGGCGTTGCACAAACTCAGTCAACGGATAGGTCTTGCGCTGGAACACATCTCTTAGATGATCTTCTGTTAAACCACAAAGCTCAGCAAAAAGACGAATGGAGATGCCACGCTTTTTATCGGCAAAAAACTTCTCCATGACTTCCATCATGGCTTCTTTACTGAGGCCCGACACCGAGTGCTTTCAAGTAGTTGTTAATCTGCCGATCCATGATCGGTTCTTGAACAGGCGTTATCGCTTCTTCTTTCCTTGCCCTGGTCATACGCATTTGCATAAGCCTTGGCATGAGCTGCTCAGCATAAGCCACGCAAGCAAGGGCTGTAGCAATCACCCGATCATCCTTATTGCGCCCATAGGCGGCAATGGAGCCTTGGTCGCGCACCACGGACTTCATCTCTTCTAGTAAGTCCATAGAGTAAACATTCATCATCCCGCGCTCAAAGTAATCCTTAAAGTAATTGAGCATCCGTTCTTTAGAAGAATGCGTGGTCAAGTAACCCAGCGAATTAGACACACCACCTAATGAGTCATTTCGCCTCCAGAGATAGTGCTGCATGTGCGATAAGACATCATCCAAGCGCCTTGCCTTCTTCGGCTCCATCGTCTGCGCCTGTCGCCTCAGGTTACGCATCTCATTAATCACTGCCTGACCTGGGCCATTGACTTCCAGGTTCAAGGTTGAGTTCTTGTAGGCTCCAGCAAGATAGCAAATGATCCATGCAAACTGGTAGGTATTGATCTCTGAGGTAGCAAACTCTGCAACTTGATCAATTCCATCCGCATACGCTCGATAGATTTGAATGCAGAATCGATCTGCCCAGTCAGAGCTTCCATACGCTGGGTCTGCTCCAATAACATAGTAGGCGTTATCAATCGGCTCCTCCCAGATTTTAAGCGTCGCCATACGCTCGGTGCTTTGTATCAACTCCGTATCTTCAAAGTATTGCCCCATCGAGAATCGATAGTTGCGTGGCATGAGTTGCTTAGCCACCTTGGCTTGATCAGTACACCGTGTGTGACTAAAGAAACTACTACCTGTCATGATGAAGGCGTAGTCTTCCGTTGGAGGAAACTCTTGATACATCAGCGCTTCATCTTTTAATCCCTCATTGAGCTTCCAGCGCCACCAAGCAATCTGTCTTGTATTGATCTCCACCTGGTAGAGCTTCTTAACCTCTCTTGTCCATTCCTTCTCTTCTGGACTTAACTTGCCATCCCAGTACACCTTGTACACATCCGACTTCGGGTCAGCCGCATAAAGCTCATTTCGCCACCAGCCACAAAAGATCGCCTTCTGGGTTCTAGCCTTCTTAGCCACTTGCCACATGTCATGCCACATATTGAAGCCACGAGCCGTGCTCTCAAAGAGATAAAGCCGATTGGGGTTCTTCTCAGCCAAGGAAGCTAGCAAGGAAGCTAATCCTTCTTCATCACCCCAACTCGATGTCTCTGTACCATGCAGGTAAGTAATCCCCTTGCCACGCCCTAGCGACCCCTTGGCTCGCAATCCTGCTACCTGATAAAAGAGCCTTGATCTGTTCTTTAAGACCATCTGATTCCTGTTATGCGTCATGAGCGGAATCTTGAACTCCGGTGGCAAGCCATCCATGTACATCGCTAACGTGGTTCTGAACTGATCTCTATTCTCTTCGGTATCCGTTGTTAACGTTCCCTGAAACCCAGGGTTCTTAAAGTGCCAGTAAAGGTCTAAGGCAAGCGATATGGTCGTAATCCCTAACTGCCTGCCCTTCAGAATCACAAAAAAGTGCGTACCTTGATTTAAGCCTTTAGCCACCTCCTCCATGACATAGGTCTGGCTGCCCAATAAACGCTGTCCAAGGCGCTGTATCCCAAGCTCCTTTGTCTCTACCTTCAGTTCCCTACAAAACCTGTAGAAGTGCTGTAAATCAAAGTTCATTGTGTACCTGGTTCATATTCATACTTCATGCAAGGCTTCTCAGCCAATAAGCCATCTCTTATGCAAATCAAAATCTCCTCCTTATCATCTTCCTTTTCTTTGAGTCCAATCGCCTGACTCCATCGACACGTTTCGCAAGAGGGCTTCCAGTCCATACTTTTCCTTTAACCACAACACCGTCTTTTCTTCATCAGCCGTTAAAAAGCGCTCTTTCCTCTCTTTCTCATACCACCTCATCGCTTGGTACGGATACGTCTTATCACCCTCCGTATACCGCTTAATCCAAGCAATCTGAAACTCATGCGTCACTCAACCCGCCACACCCTAACACCACCTTCAACCTTCCTTGCTGTGAACTTCTTCCCACTCTTTCTCCACTCTCGATAGTTCGCATTACATAACCTACCTAAATCACCATCTTGTACATAGAAACTATCTCCTAGCTCTAATGCTTCGTATGGGTATTTAGCTATCTTTTGCTTCTCAGGTATCTCTATATTCTTTTCTAACGTCACCATAACCGTACATCTCCATATTGTCGATGTACTCATCATATCGTAAAAGCTGTTTTTTCTTGGGGCGGGGATGGTTATGGTGCACCCAAAACCAGAGGCCCCGTCCCATTCGATCTGCCAACGAAGCTCGATCTATGCACTGCCTGCCTGCCCATTCCCTACCCGATTGACCTCGAGCACATGCCTACTCATGCACTGCTTAGGGGGGAAGGGTACGGTACTTAGCCCCTTGTATGGCCATGGCCCTTATCGATAAAATCGATCAAGAGGGGGCGGTTAGATAATTACATCAATGTAGCCCAATGCTCGAATGAGCATAGGCCCATATAAGTACTTATACACAAATACACAATACACAATCTTATATATATAAAGCCTATAGGCTAGTTACATAATACGTGTGATCGGTGTCTGTTATGTCATTCTAGCGTATACGACTAAAGTCTAATATACATGCTTGTTTAACATGTCATTATTCTCATACATAACCTTATATGGAGAGTCACATGAGCAAGATCGATATAGCGCAAGTCATAACCGACAAGATCATCAGTGAACTAGAGCAAGGTGTAGCTCCATGGGTTAAACCATGGCATGAGAGCGCTGAAGCATACAACCCTATAACCGGAACGATCTATAGGGGCATGAACCAGATCTGGCTTGGAATGCTTGGAACCGGTCGATCCAATGCTTGGCTCACGTTTAAAAACATCAGAGACGCTGGATTGTGGCTCAAGAAGGATTCTAAGGGCATACCGATTGTGTTTTATAAGCCTTTACCAGTTAGCCGTAAAAACGCTAAAGGCGAGGATGTTCAGGGCGTTATCCCGATGCTAAAACATCACTATGTTTTTAACGCTGATGACGTAGAGGGCGCAACATTCAGCAAGCAAGGCGGTACGCTTGAAGGTTCAATCGATAGCAGAGTACAAAGCGTTATCGATAGGCTTCAGCTAGCCAATGGCGTACAGACTGCAAGTGCTGCGTACTATCAAGCTACTAAGGATTTGATCGGCATGCCTGCGCTAAGTAGCTTTAGATCGCTTGCTGATTATCACGCTACGCTCTTGCATGAGGCAGTACACGCTACGGGCCACCAATCTAGGCTTGATCGAAAGCTAGCGAATAAGTTCGGTAGCGAAGCCTACGCTTTTGAGGAACTAATCGCAGAACTAGGGGCAGCCATGCTTTGCATGAAGTGCGGTATTGACGGGCAACTACAGCACGCAAGCTACATTGACTCATGGCTCAAAGTATTGAAGCAAGATAAAAACGCAATCATTAAGGCAGCAAGCAAGGCTCAGGCAGCCATGGATCACTTAACCGTAGCAGTGCAAGAGGGAGAATTGTTAGCTGCCTAAGATTTCATCCTATAGCCCTTTGCGAAGGGCTAACGGATGCGATCTTGCATCAAACCTAATCGAGGGCTAAACATGACATTCGATCAATGGATTAACCGGCCTGTTTACAAGGCTCAAGTTGCGACATTTAACATGGCAAAGCAATTGCTCAATATGCCGAACAGTGACATTGCAACATCAGGCAATCATCCGATTTTGCATTTAAGGCTTGCAAAGCCTTATAGAAATGCTTACTCAATAGCACTTAGAAAACAAGTTGCCGATGCGATGCGACTCAAGAGAAAGCAAGCATGAAAACCCTTATTGATTGGCTCATTGCTACCCTGTTTGGGGTAGCACTTGCCTGCGCTATCTTCTTTAACCTCTAATCATGCCCATGAAAGCCCTTAAACGGGCTTTTGGGGAGTTTTTACCTACTTACTGGAGTCAACCTACATGGACGATAAACAAATCCCTCTATGGGTATCTTTATTCAATTGCCAAATCCACCCTCAAGACTGGTGCATTCCAGTCGAAGATGTTTGGAGACGGGCTGGTTGGAAACCACCAAGCAAGGAGTGCGCTGAAACAATGGCTAAGCAGCAATCCTTTAGAACCTGGATTGTGACGCTACCCGCTGGCGAGTCCCAATCGATACCTCAATTACCTGCGAGCGAGGCCCATCATGGATGACGCATTGCAGATTAAAGCCTATGAGCTATTGATCGAAGATCAACAAAAGCAAATCAAGGAACTGATTCACTTAGCCGATCATCGGCATGACCCTTACTTAGTTGCTATGCAGCACTTGAACGAGTTCATCTTCAAGCACCATGGCTATAAGGCTTTGTATCAGTTAGGCAAAGAGATCGATAAAGCCTATGCGCCTGAGAATGATGGTCGAGC
>Ga0181363_1000062_pt1 | contig 31776 bp, 37 predicted proteins | sample Fa13NDMLBSN_FD_130109 | JGI IMG/M metagenome (GOLD analysis project Ga0181363, IMG submission 130109) | Freshwater viral communities from Lake Michigan, USA - Fa13.ND.MLB.S.N | ecosystem: Environmental > Aquatic > Freshwater > Lake | place: USA: Michigan | collected 2013-09-23
AAGATGACCCTCGACGCCTCGGGGAATCTGCTCGTCGGAACCACTACAGCCACATCCAAGTTCGTTGTTTCCAGCTCTGGAGATACTCTCGCCACGATCATCGGTGGCGCTGCAAATGCGAAGGGCATCTCGTTCTACGACGCCTCTACCAATGGCTGCCAGATCTACTCCGTAAGTAGCGACATCCGCTTCTTTACCACGGTATCTGGAAGTTCCACAGAACGGTTGAGAATACCGTCTTCTGGAGAAATTCAAGCCATCGGCCAAGGAAGCGCATCCTCTCCGATCTTTTCGCGTACGGGAGACGTCAACACCGGCCTCTACTTCCCTGCGGCAGACACCCTCGCACTTTCGGTGGGCGGGAGTGATGCGGTGTATATTGATAGTAGTCGCAGGGTAGGGATCGGGACAAACGACTTCACCTACTACTCGACAGCCCTAGCCGCGATCAAGAAGGACCAAGCTGCGATCACTTATCTCGTTCTGGACAACCAGCAAAACAACTCTTCGGCTGGATCTGGACTGCTCGTCGGAGCATATGGTGGCGAATGGAAGGTGTACGTTCCGCAAAGTGCGACGTTTGCGAATCCTTTCATTTTCAGCTTCGGCAGCACCGAACGCCTCCGCATCAAGTCCACCGGCCAGCTCAACTTCTCCGGCCTAGCCTCCGCTCCCACAGGTGCGGTGGGTGACCTGTACTACAACAGCGCAACCGACAGCCTGCAGCTCTACTCCGGAGCGTGGAACACTCTCACTCGCAAGATCAGCGCTGCGGGCGTTGGCACTGGAGCCACAATCACTGTGACCCACAACTGGGGTACGCGCGATGTGCTGGTGCAGGTCAGGAATAGCAGTCATGCACAGGTGTTGACTGATGTGACCTACGGAGAGGACAGTGTGACCGTCACGTTTGCGGACAGCAACACGACGCTCAGCAACTACACCGTCACCGTCATCGGATAATGGACTTCCTCAACGTAGCAACCTTCGGAACCAGCTCGTCTAGCACTAAGGTGCTGGTGCTGGATGGCAACACCGTCAAGTCACGCACGGCATCACAGGTGGTGACGGATGGGGGTGGTGGGTCTGGATCTTCTGGTAAAAGTTTCCAGATCACGCTGTATGAGGGCCTGTTTTTGGCCGCTTATCCAGCAATCTACCTTGATTCGGCGGCTGATGATTGGGGATGGCCACAACTTGGAGCCGTTGATGAGCCGGACAGCATCCTTAAATGCGTAAAGTTTTTGGTTCCGTTCAAACCATCAAACTATCGGTTCTCAGCTAAATGCATTTCTGCTCCTTCATATTGGGCTGGATCAACGCCTTCATCTGGCCAGTTTGGTGTTAAAATCCAATACTCCGACAACGATTCGAACTGGTATGATGTGGCTACTGTAGACTTCAAAGGTAAAACAACTGGAAATCTTGCTGGAGCCAGCGGAACACTATCAATAACAAGCTCAGAGACCCTATTCTACATGAGGGTTCTTTGTGTCAACACCTTGGCCAGTCCAGCATCTGGTGCTGAGATTGAGATCAGATCCTTCGTGGCTGACTTCTGGAACTAACCTTGCCCCCGCTCACTCTGTAGCTACCATCTCGCTCCTATGACCATCGAACTGAACAAGGAACAAGCTCAAGTGTTGCTCAACCTCCTCGACATCTCAGTCAAGGCAGGTGGCATTCAGGCGGCAAAGGCTGTCGTCTTCTTCTCGGACCTCATCGCGGCGGCTGCTGCTAAAGAGGAATCACTCAACAAAGAACAGAAGGAAGTCCAATGATTACATGGATCATCGAACAACTCTGGGTTAAACCCAGCGAAGGCAGTCTCACCGACGTTGTCGTCACCGCTGCGTGGAGATGCAATGGCGAGCAGACGAGCGGCAGTAACACCTACAGTGGCACCTGCTACGGCACGGCCTCCTTCGAGGCTCCGGATCCGTCCCAGTTTGTGCCGTACCCGAATCTGACGCAGGCCGAGGTATTGGGCTGGGTGTGGGCTGCTGGCATCGACAAGACCGCCACTGAGGCGTCTGTGCAGAGCCAGATCAACAACGCCATCAATCCTCCGGTCATCGTTCCGCCTCTTCCCTGGGCATCTAACAGCTAACACACCATGAATGTAGGAGCCAATCGTCAGCTCGCCGGTGAGTACGGCGGCATCGCCAACACCGACACCAGTGCCGTCACCGGCAACTTCCAGCGGGTACAGTGCATCAGCGCCTGCACGTTCAGCGCGGTGACATCGAACATCACCAACTTCCCGACCGGAGTGTCCATCGCTGCTGGTACCGAGATCCCAGGCGTTTTCAGCTCGATTGCCGCAAGTGCCGGGACCTTCATTGCGTACAACCGCAAGTACTGACGCACATGGATCCACTCGTAACCCAAGCCAAGTCCTCCGGCATCTCAGCACTCCTGGGCGCCGCTGGGATCGGGGTGCAATACACTCCCATCAACGAGTTCACCAAAATGGCCATCGGCGTCGTGATCCTGTTCACGCTCGTCATCCGAGCTGCCATCGCAGTGGTGGAGCTCAAGAAAGCACTAAACGGAAAAGAGAAGGAGAAAGACTCAAAACATGAATGAATCCATCAAATCACTGGTCCGCCACATCCTCTCCGCTGCAGGTGGCTACATGGTCGCCAAAGGCCTCGTGTCTGCTGACCAGTTGCCCGAGATCATCGGTGCGATTGTGACGCTTTCGGCTGCAGCCTGGGGCTTCATGTCCAAACGCAAGAAAGCCGAATGATCGGAGAGATCGTCCTGGCCGTCCTGAAGTTCATCGAGTCACTCCTCCGTAAGGACACGAGCGGTGAAGATGCCAAAACCAATCCAGGTCTGCGTCAGCGCCTTCGCGATCGCATTCGCCAGCATGAGCAGCGGCTGCGCGACAAGGGTGATCCTAGTGCCCAGCGGTGAGCCTGTGCGGCTCGCTGAGAGTGTCAAAGCTCGCGTCTGGGTGCTGGACTCGAACGGAAACCAAATCAAATCACAAAACCGCGTGACGCTCCCAGAGGGGTGGTACGCATTACCGAAGGAATGACATGACCGTCAACGTGCTGAATGAAGATGGAACCACCACCGTCATCGATTGCGAGGTCCTGATGGGACAGCTCGAGGACGTCTCGGGGAAGCCTGTGCAGTCGACTGAGCTGGTATTCCAGAAGCCTGCTCAACCCGAACCTGCTTCAGAATGATCAACTACAAAGGCGAGAAGTTTGCTGGCTACAACAAGCCGAAACGAACTCCTGGTGGACCTAAAAAATCCGCGGTGCTCGCCAAGGAAGGTAACCAGGTCAAGCTGGTCCGATTTGGTGACCCAAACATGAGCATCAAAAAGCACATCCCCGAGCGCAGGGCCAGCTTTCGAGCACGGCACGGCTGCGACAATCCGGGCAGCAAACTCTCCGCGAAGTACTGGTCCTGCAAAGCCTGGTGACCTATGGCCAAGACCGTGACCTACGAATACGTGCTGAGGAAGGCCTGCGAGTTGACTGGTCGCACCTATCCTCCGACCACCGAGGAAGCCAACTTCTTCCGCACGTTCATCAACTCCGGTCTTCGTCAAGCCTGGGAGGCGTTCGATTGGCCCGATCAGACCATCGTGCAGCAGGAGTTTTTCGCTCCGACGTACTCCTCAGCAACAGCCTATTCTGTTGGCGATGTCGTGTACTTCCTGGTCGAGGAAAAGTACTACCAATGTGTCCGAGCCGCAGGAAGCACCGGCAATGATCCGACGACTGACGGGCCTGGAGGCACACTCAACGCGGCATATTGGGCTGAAGCTCTTCCGGCCTACGGCAACACCGACGGCGGAGACTGGTCAGCCAATGACACGTACGCGATCGGAGACATCGTCCTGTACCCGGTCACCCAGCGGTACTACCAGTGTGTTGCAACGCCTTCTATCGGCACGGTGCCGACCAACACGACGTACTGGGGGCTGCTCAATCCGTTCTTCCGATACGTGTCGAAGACGACTAACCCGGACGGAACAACCCGGACCAACGAGCTCGGTGAGATCTTCGCCGTGTACCGTGGAGATCCGAGGGTCAAGATCCCTCAGACCAGGAACGTCAACTACGGGTTCGACAGCGATGGAATGATCGTTGCTGACCAGATCCCGTACGCATGGCTCGAGGTTCGACTTCTTCCGCCGATCTACACTGCAGACCCGGCGACTGTCCCATACAGGTTTGCCGAGATCTGTGCATACCGAGCCGCGGGTCAGATGCTCCGAGTCGATGGCAAGGTCGACTTAGGCAATGAGTTCTTGCAACTTGGCGAGGCCGCTCTATCCGACGAAGTGGACAAGGTCGCCAGACAGGAAATGCAGGTGAGGCAGATCGTTGTACCGACACGCTGATGCCAGACATCCCACAACTGGTTGGTCAGGACGATGGGTTCATCGGAATGAACTCACGCATCAACGCTGATCTTCTGCCTCCAGGCTATGTCTCGTTGGCGGTGAATCGGAGGTTCGAGGACAAGAACATCAAGAACCGCTGGGGCGTGATTCGCCCGAAGTGGGGAGGTCTCTGGAACACTGGTTCTTTCACCGCAAACGTCACACTCAACAGCTCGACGGTGAACACGGCATCGGGCCTGAGCCAGGTCGCCGAAAATACCATCGTCACCTGCAACGAAGTGTCGAACGAGCTCGTGTTCAAAAACGGCACGAGGCTCTTGTCCAAGTCGCTCGACAACAGCAACGCGATATTCAGCACGAGCGCCTACTCGTTCACCAATCCGAATCCTCAGACCTTCAAGTACTATTCATCGACCACCGGCATCACGGACATTGTCGCGATGTTGAAGTACCGTGATCAGACCACTGGAAAGCAGGGTCTCATCGCGGCTTCAAACGTCTCGAGATCCGATGGCGGACAGGGACGTGTGTTCCTCATCCGACCCAATCAGAGCCACCTGGAGATCCCGATGAATGGACACGACTTCTACGCCGACGTCCGGTTGATTCAGTGCGGCGACTCGGTGGTCATGCTGCGTCCGGGGCCTGCGAGGTACTACTTCAACGGAACCGACGTCAACGGATCCACCGATACCATCACCCTCAACGTCACGCCTGATCTGCAGACTGGTGACCGTGTGATGATTGGCCAGACAGGAACTGAGACTCCACTGTGGGTGGGAGCAACGAGCAGTGGCCAAGGATTCGGCATCTACGTCAATGTGGTCGGATCCGCGGTGACCCTGCACCTGACCAAGGGCAACGCACAGACTGCTCAGAACAAGCTCGATCTGAGGACTGGACTCACGTCTGCCAACAGGTTCTACATCGAGCTGCAGAACAACACGACCAGCTACGATATCACCCAGGGTCTCGAGTCGTACCAGAACGACGGGCTGCCGCTGATCATGCAGGCATCCTACTCCTCCGGGAGCCAGGTGCAGGCGCTCGACAAGGGCTTCGACCGGGTTCCTTTCGCCAAGTCAATCGTCGCCGCGGATGCCACAGACGACACGATCACGGTTCCGAATCACAATTTCGTTCCTGGTGATCAGGTCACGATCAGCAACTGCACCGCGACTGGACCTTCTTCTGTCGCTCTGGACGGCATCTACTATGTATTCCCAGTTGACGAGAACACTTTGCGTCTGTTCCAGGGCGACACCGAGGAGACCGATTCTCTCAACGATGCTGAACGAGCCACTGTAGTAGCCAACCTGGCGTCAGGAACTCCACCGACAGGCATCGCGACGTTCTCAATCAGGAATCAGGGAAAGGGATACCTCAGCGCACCTGATGTCACATTCTCAAGCGGTGTCGCAACAGCCACAGCGACCATCAGCGAAGGCAAGGTCACAGCAGTCAATGTCGCCAACCCAGGCAGCTATACATCGGCGCCGACAGTGACGATTGAGATGCCGACCACTCTCGTCGACATCACCGGGAGCGGCACAGGTACCATTGCCAAATCGTCTGCATCCGGCGCCAACATACCAGCGGGTCGTGACGGGTTGTACTTTCAGAACAGACTTCTGATGGTCTACGGAAACGATTTCCTCGCCGTTTCCGACGTGCTGGATCCGCTCCACTACTCGAAGGTCATCAACGATTTCAAACTCAACACCGGAGCCAACGACAGGGTCATCACCGTTGCAGCGTTCAACAACACCACCTTGGTCGTCTTCAAGCAGCGGTCCATCCTGGCCATCGAGAACCTCTACGGTGATCTCTCGACAGTCCGGCTCACCGAGGTCACGCGTGAATTCGGATGTGTGGCGCCCAACTCGGTGGTCAACACAGGCTCGGACCTGATCTTCCTGTCGCAGCGCGGAGTCATCAGCCTCAAGCAGACAGAGTATGGCATAGCCCAAAGCGTCATCGTTCCACTGTCCGACAGCATTCAAAACCTGGTGGACGACATCGATGAGGTGAACTGGTCCAAGAGCTGTGCCGCGTACTTCGACAATAGGTACTTGTTGGCCCATCCGACGGAGGGTGGAGACGGCACCAATGACAGGGTTCTGGTCTACAACTTCCTGAACCAGGCTTGGGAGGGGTATTGGGAAGGCGAGCTCCTGAATCCGAAGTTCTTTGAGCGACTCGTTGTTTCGGGAACCGAGCGGCTGGTATTCGCTGACGAGAGCGGGTTCATCCACACCTTCGACAAGGACGCTTTGTTCGATCGCAACGCGACTGGGACAGCCTATCAGATCGACACCCGAGTGGAGTTCAGGGGTTACACCGCAGACGCAGTCGAACACAAACAGTGGACCGACCTGCATCTTGAGCTCAGGAACTGGAACACGCGCTACGACATCAGTGTCGCATTCGACGGTGTCGATGAGGAGATCATCCTGGCAACCGACACAACCAAGGACAGAACTGCCTACTATCGGTACGGACAGTCTGCCTATGCCGTGAACAACAGTGGGGACAACTTCAGGTCTCCGTATCGGGAAGATTATTCAACTCTTCCGGTGCTACAGTGCGGCTCCAATGGATGGACTGCCGGTCTGCATCAGAGCTATACGCACAAGGCGCGGCTCAAAGGACACGCGTCTGCGGCTCAACCTGTGCTGACCACCGACCGCGGATCACTGATCGTGGCCAACGTCAAGGTGGTCGGAATTCCCTTCAGACTTTACGGTAGAAACGACGTCTAGCCATGCCACTCTTTGTTTCAGTCACACCAGGAACCACTGTCACCAATTCGACGACGCTCGATGCGACAACCCTGAACCTGTTGGGAACGCCATCTGTCGACGTCACGGGAACCGTCGATGGTGGATCGTTGTCGCTGTCGGCGGGGTCAGTTGGAACCAATGAGCTGGCAGCCAATGCGGTGACGTTTGCAAAAATGCAGACTGTCACGGCAAACCGTCTCCTTGGAAATGACGGCACTGGCACTGCGATCGAGGAAATCACTCCGAACACAACCAACTTCGAGTTCGGTTCCGGCACATTCGCGCTCAAGAACCGGGGCGTCAGTGAAGCCAAGCTGTTCGAGGTCACTACCAAGAAGCTGTTGGGACGTAACGCAACCACAGACGGCGACGTGCAGCAGATCACGGTGGGCACTGGGCTAACTTTGAGTGACGCTGGAACCCTGAGTGTCAGTGCGTCGGTGAAGACTTGGACGTCGGCTGAACTGACGGTTCCAAACGCTGGGTCCACAGAGTCGATCACGTTCGCCTCAACGACATTGGGTGGCGCACCTGATATCGTCGCAGCCTACCTCAAATGCGTGGACGCAGGTGGTGATGCAACCTACGCGCTCAACGATACACTGGAGATTGGAATGATTACTGGTGACGTTTCTGACACTGAAGTTCCTGCATTTAGTGTCTACTTGAACTCGAGTTCGGTAAATATACTAAGAGGGAATAGCGGGGTTGGGATGCTTTTAATAGTTCCACAAAAAACCACAGGATATGCAATCGCGCAGATGACTGCCTCAAAGTGGCGTCTGATTGTTAAACTGTTGAAGTTCGGCTGATGCCTCTCTACGTCACAGTGACTCCCGGAACGACGGTGACTTCGAGCACCGTGCTGGACCCGAGTGTTCTGAACCTACTGGGCAATCCTGCGATTGACATCAATGGGACTGTGGATGGTGGGTCACTCTCTCTTGCAGCGGGATCAGTCACGACATCGGCTCTCGCGGATGACGCGGTCACATTTCCGAAGTTCCAGAACATTGGAACCGATCGACTGCTGGGTCGAGACACTGCCGGAGTTGGAGATGTTGAGGAGCTGACGGTCAGCGGCGGTCTAGGTTTCACAGGCTCCGGAGGCATCGAGATCAGCAACGGGCAGGTCGCCTACGCAAAAATCGTCCCGGTGGCTGCGTCGAGGCTTCTGGGAAATCCCACCGGATCCTCAGCCACCATGTCCGAGATACCACTGGGGACTGGTTTGGCCTTTCAGGGCGGTGCGTTGGTCAACACGGTGGCTGCCAAGTATCGGGCTGACTTCCAGTTCTCGCGAGGCGATGCACCGAGTTCCCTATCGATACCGGCAAGCTCGAACACTACAGTCACGTATTGGCCGTTCACTGAGGACAACGACGACAACATTTTCACGCAGTTTCAAACATCGTTCGTTCCGACAAACTATTAGATCACGATGACGTCGACGATCGACATCACTTCTGAAACGCCAGTCGGTTTGACGCTGCAATACTCAACGAACCTTTCCTCTTGGGAGAACATCTACTCATGGGACTTGAGGGGAACTGCTGGCTACAGATCCACATCTGGTGCGGTGTCCATCACGGGATCACCAGCCAATGTCTACTATAGGCTGGTCAAGTATAACCCATCAGAGCCGTTAGCAGTGAACCTGAGTGTGCTTGGTTTGACACTGAGTGTCTGGAACTGATGACAAAATCCATCACACAGTATCTCAGGCAGAAGTTGCCGAAGAACTTCGCTCGTTGGACTGACGAGGCGCTCGAGGACTACGTCATGTTCCACGTGGAACGCGAGCAGCTCATCGCTGTGCAGTCCGAAGGTCAGATTCACGCTGTCTTGATTGGCTGGCCCACCGAGGAGATGCAGGTGGAGTCGTTCCGATGGCAAGAGACGACAAAGCATGGAAGGTTTTGGTTCTGGGACCAGATCGCAGCAGATACCCCGGAAGCGTTTATGATTGGCATCTCCGAATTTTTTTATCGTCGACCGGAATCCGTACAGCTCCCCTCATTCGGCATCCGACATGGCAAGATTCGCACGTTCAAACCAGTTCTGAATATCTACCACAAGGGAAACGAAATCTATGGGCACTAGCATCGAAGCACCTCCTCCTCGCAACTACGGGCAGGAAACGCGAGACACGCTACAGGCGCAGATCGACCTGGCACCGGCACGCTACGCTGCAGAGGCCGAGTATGCTCCAAGGTATGCTGCCCTGAACGCTCAGATTGCACGGCAGTTGGCTCCCGAGATCACGGCGATCTATGGGCAGATGGCTCCGGAACTGGCGAAAACCGAGGCGCAGGCCCGAGGCATCTCGCGTGCGGCGGACATCGGTGACATTGAGACGCTGGGTCCTCGTGCTCGTGAGGCTATTCGAGCTTCCTCTCCGGAGGCAGCCAGGCTGGCCGACACGATGACTCAGCAGGCCCAGTCAGCTCTGGCCGCTGGATCACGTCTGACACCGGAACAACAACGCATGGCGCAGCAGCAGACTCGATCGGCTATGGCCGCCAGGGGTCTTGCGGAGAGTCCAAGGGGCGTCGTCGAGGAAGCGGTGCGGTCGCAGATGATGGGCGCCGGGCTCCAGCAGCAACGTCAGCAGCAGGCTATGGGAGCTCTGGCAGCCGAACGTGGCGTCTACGGTGACGTGTTCCAGCAGGTGCTTGGACGTCCTTCGCAAGCCTTTGGAATGCTCCCGACAGCATTTGGTCAGGGCCAGCAGATGGGACCCGGGATGCTTTTCAATCCGGAAAGCCAGTACGCTGCCGACATCTACGGTGGGAACGCCCAACAACAGCTTGCAGCTAGGACAGCCAGTGCGGCTAACACGACAGCTCTAATCGGCGCAGGAATCGGTGCTGCAGGATCTCTATGAACTACGGGTATTCTCAACAATTCCAAGGCGGGTTCGGTAGGTACGGAATGCCTCAGCAGTACCAGGCGCCGTCAATGACTGGTCCGCAGGGCACTTCTATGCTCGGACGCTATGCTCAGGGGCTGGATCGTCGAGTTGGAGAAGTTGCCTTCATGCGCGAGCAGGGATTCACCGATGACGAGATCCGCAAGGCGGGTTTCGATCCCGAACTCGAGAGCTCCATGATGTCCAAATACGGCGGCCTGCTGAACCAGCGTGACTCCATGAAAGAGGACATGATCTTCGGCATCGAGTCGGGAGCGAAGTACCTTGGCAAAGCACTGTGATCTCGAGATTCCAGCGATGTGTCGGGTTCCGGCTGTTCCGGCTCTTCCGCTGGCAGCTTGAGATCTGGTGCTGTCCGAAAGGCGAGGTCATTCCTCTTCACGTCCACGAGCACTGCGATTCACGCATCACGCACTGGGTCGGGAACGTCGAGTGGATGATGGGCGACAAGCGGCGAACACTCTCCATCAACAACATCGGTTGGACTCGTCACGTTCCTGCAGGGGCTGTGCATGGGGCCAAGGTCCATTCGTTCTCGATCTTCACGAACCTGGAGAAGTGGACTGGTCGACCATCGAGCGCAGCGGAGGACTTTCTGCTGGCATGAAAGAGATCCTGTCCATCTACCAGGATGCCTGCCTAGGTAATCAGAACGCGTTCGCCTTCATTGTGGCGTTCCACGGCTACTGTCACCAAATCGACGACCTGATCGATGGAGATGTGGCCTACAGCCCTGAAAACCTGCTCAAAGTACTGATGGCAGCGAACACGCTCTACTCGACTCCATTCTACTTGGAACACGCGTGGAGACTGCAGCCTGTCATCGCGATGATCACGAACACGTACGCAGACAGCGTGGCCTGGGAGACTTCAGATGAGCCCTGGAAACAGCGTGTGGCGGACGTCATCAGACAGTGTGGAAACGACATGATCCTGGCGGTGGCTTGGATTGTCGGTGGCTGGTCGCACGTGCGCTCAATTTCGCTTCGACTTCGTGAGGCTGCCTACCACGATCAACACAAGGACTAGATATGGCCACGTACGGATACTCGACACCTTACACCGGGACTCGACAGCCTGCACTCCCGCCTGGGTACATGGAGGCAGCCACCGCTCCGGGACGCAACCTGGCGGCAGGCATCGCACAGCTTGGTGCTGGTATCGGTCAGGCCATCCAGAGGTATCAGACAAGCAAGGCCGAGAACGAGGCGGCTACGCAGACCTTCGAGACGTTGAGCGGCATGGCCCAGCAGGCTCTGGCGTCCGACCCTAGCTATCAGGCGCTGCAGAACTACTACGAGACTGGACAGCTTCCTCAAGGCGTCACGGAGGCGGACCTGCAACGGTTCAGCAAGAAGGCCGAGGCGGACCGTTCCATGCTGAATCGGATGGTTGGTCTGGGCGAGAAGTTCGGCGACATGAGCGTGGCTAAGAAAAAGGCTGCGATCGGCGACATGGCGATGGTGCTCCAGCAGTATCAGCAGCGTGGAGAGGCCGAGATGAAGCGTGAGGTCAACCAGCTCGCACTCGACAAGGCCCGGCGTGAGGCTGCAACAACCCGGAACATCGATGAGCTGACCCGGCGTGCAATGGGACTCCCGACCATGCGTACTGTGTCGGAACCAGTCGTCGATGTCATTCAAGCCAACCCGTGGCCCGAGGAACCGACCACCGCTGCACCTGCACAGCCGACAGCTTTGCCCACTGTTGCCGAGACTGCCGTCGTGAATCGGTACCTTCAGCAGGCCGGAGTCGCAGGTGAACAGCTCCGACGCGAAGCCGCTGCACGCGAGGCTGCGAACGTCATGCCTCCAGAGACTGGTCAGTACTTTGGATTCGGTGGTTTGGGTGGCGCTGCAGTGCGTCCGATACCGCTTCCTACCATGTCTCCAATGGAACGCGAGGTGGCACTCGAGAGATTCCGTCGCACCAGCGCCCAGGAGACTCAGAACATCAACGAGCTCCGTCGACAGGCTGACATCCTGGGTCGTGCTGCTGGCCAGACGTTGAAGGCTCCAGCGCAGGCTCCGACTCCTCAACCGGAACAGGCTCCAGAACCGGCAAAGCCCATGACCGAGAACCGCCTGCGTATGGTGTCCAGGCAAGAGGCTGTTCCATACGACGAGCTTCGTCAGGGCCTGGCCCAGTTCGCCACAGAGCGTGGAATGAATGCGGAGGCTTTCGGTTCCATTGACAAGGTCCTTGAGATGCGTGGAATTCAGAAGCCGCTCAAGGTTGAGTCTCAGCAGCTTCCAGGTGGTGCGCTGGTCATCCGTGCCGACAACAAGATCGAGATCCTGCCGCCTGCCAAGCCTGTCGAAGGCAAGCCACTGAACGATGCTCAAGGCAAGTCTGTCCAGTTTGCTGCTGGAATGAGGCTCAACAACGACACTATCAACAAGGTCATCGAGTCTGGCTACGTTCCCGGAGAACTGACTGAGTTCGGGGCAACTCCAAGTCGGCTCTGGACAGAGAATCGTAGAATCTACACGTCAGCCCGAGATGCTTGGATTGAGAACTTCCTGCGCGATCGTTCCGGAGCGGCTGTCACTCCAGAAGAGTATCCAGCAGCGATTCAGCAGTACTTCCCTCTCCCAGGTGACAGCGCCAAGGAGATCAAACGCAAGGCTCAGATGCGGCAGAACGCCTACAATTCAACCAGGGCCAAAATCGGGGAGAATGCAGACTACTACTTGAACCAAGCAATCGGTGGGGCTGAGGAAGTCAAGGCTCCCCAAGGTTCTGCAGTGTACCGTCTCGTTCGCGGCAAGGAAATCCAACCCGTCCAGTAAATGCCCTACACAGTCGAGATCCCCGGCGGTCGTGGAATAGTCGAGGTGGCTGATGACGTGCCGCTCGAGGAGGCTAGGCTTCAGATCGAGAAGCAGTTCCCTCCCAACGGTGCTGAGATCGCCGAACGACTTGCCGCGGAGCCCGACTACCAGCCGACCACTGAGGAGTTCCAGCTCTACAAGCAATACGCCAAAGAAAAGCAGACCAGCTTCATCGACTCGTTCGCTCAAGGGGTCGACTACATGCTCGGTGTCGCAGGTCGTGGCATTGCCGCTGGTGTCACAGAAGGCGCTGCGCTTAACCCAGCCAACTATCTCGAGGCAATGGGTCAGGGCACACAGCAGCTCTACGGGATGATCGCCCAGTCGCAGGATCCCAACAGCGCACTGTTCAAGCTCAAGGACCTGATCAACGGCACCGGAACGATCGAGTCTCAGCGTCAGCAGTTCATCGAGGCACGGAAGTTCAACCAGGACCTGGCCAAGTACGAGAGCGGTGAGTCGACCTTCCTGCCCAAGGAGATGGTCAACCCTGAGTACGTTCAGGCTGCCGCGATGATCCTCGATCCGACACTGGCCCTCCCCGGGCTGGGCGAGGTATTCGGTGCTGGCAAGCTGGCAACCAAGGGTGTCGGTCTAGCTGCTCGAGGCGTCGGACGTGGCGTCAGTGCGCTAGCAAGGCCGGTTGAGACCGCGACCAAGGCAGGTGAGCGCATCCTGGCTGAGGCAATCAACGTGACTCCAGAGGGGCTGGCAACGGCTGCACGGACCACTGGTGTGGCTTCTGCACTCGGTGTGGCGCCAGCGGTTGGTGTTGTCGGTGCCGTACCCCTCATTGCAACTACTGCCCGGGAAGCTGGAGAAGCTCTGGCAACTGCTGGGTTGAACCTGATCAGTCAACCGTCTCGGATTGGACCGCTCGAGGCCATTGGACGCATCCCTGGCGCCAACCTACGGCAACGCACTCTCGGTGTCATCGGACAGTACGGTGGGGATGCTGCACTCGACATGGCTCTTCGGGCCACTGCTGGATCCATTGAGGGCGGTGCGATCGGTGCCGGTCTAGGTTACCTGGGAGGCGGAGAGGAAGGCGCCGGGTTCGGTGCTGGATCCGGTGCCACGATGGGTGCTGCAGGTACAGCCGCGGCTCGTGGATATCAGAAGCTCACAGGCAAGGCAGCCCGGGAAGCTCGACAGGGAGACTTCGATCGGTACGTCGCAAGCCAGGACGAGAACACTGCTGGTCTGCTGCGTCAGATCGAGAGTCAACACGGCCTGGATGTCGCTTCCGGGTTCATGGACGCCACTGCACTGGTCCGTGGTCAGCTGGGGGACGTCAACGTGACGCTGCTCTCTGCTGAGGACTACAGGAAGCAGTTCGGCACAAACACTCGCGGTGTCCAGATTCCAGAGGCCGACACGCCTGCCATCTACGTCAACGCAGACCTCTTCGGTGAGGGCAAGGGCGACTCCCCGCTCTACACGCTAGGTCACGAGCTGTTCCATGCTCTTGAGCGTTCAGAGCAGCTCTCCAGTCGTGCCAGTGACATCAAGGACGCTCTGGTCGGCAGCTATGTCGTCACGGACGGTGTCGCAACGAAGGTCACCAACGGTCTGTTCGATGACGCTGAGGTCAATCGCAGGTTCAACGAATACCGAGACAAGCTGGCGCCACAACAGGCTGAGTCTCTCGCAGCGTACGACACCCCACAGAAGCGTGCGGACTTCGTTGCCTCCGAGATCGCTGCTGAGTACACAGGTGCCCTGTTCGCTGGCCAGAAGCCTGACTCTCTGCTGCGTGGATTCAGTGGTCTGACTAGGACTCTGCTCGACCAGGCGCTGACCAAGAACGCCGACTCTGCTCTCAACCGGATCGCTCAACGCATCGAGAACACGTTCGGGCTGAAGCCGCTCGACTCGATCCTGTTCCCGGACCTCAAGCAGGCCAGCCCCCAGGTGAACGCGATGCTGCGGGACCTGGTGCGTGCCCGACGCAAGCTCGACGAGAGGATCCTGGCTGCAGACTCGGAGCTCACCGGAGCCATCAAGCCAAGCGACATGGGAAATCCGATCGCCGCAAAGGTCGCCCAGGACTTCGGCATCGCGGAGCAGAACCCGGACGGCACAACACGCTGGCTGACTGACGAAGAGATCAACGCACGCGAGTGGCGAGACAATCAGGCGGTCCAGGACATCCTTCTGACACGCCCGGGGGCTCGACTGGTCGACGGTGTGATCCAGGGACGATTCTCGCCTGAGCAGCTCTCGGCCATCGAGCAGAGTCAGCAGGTGTCGTCTCGGATGAAGGACAAGATCCGGGCGGTCGCTGCGTCCATCAACAACGGCAACTCGATCTTCATCGACTACAACGCAGCAACGCGTCGGGTGAAGAACAAGATCACCGGAAAGCACACATCGAAGTACTCGAGCGGCATCCGGATGACTCAGCGTGAACTGCTTCCGTACGCGTTCTACTTCTCGAAGGCTGACAACCCGGTCATTAAGGCCATCGACCTGACGAAGGTTCGACGTGCTGTCGAGGGCTACGTTCGCAAGGACGGATCGGTCGCTGGCATCTGGGAGAACATGGACGGGTTCATGTCGGACCTGGCGAAGTATTTCACGAACCTCGACTCGCCTCGTCGTCAACCCAGCGCAGTCGCTCTCGATTCAGACGCGAAGGCCAAGTTCATGGGGGACCTGGTCAACGAGATGGAGAAGGACGGTCGCAAGTTCGTGCGTGATTTCCGACTGGACCGCATGGGCGCAGTGAGCCCAAGGAACTTCCGAGCCAGGATTTCCGAGGAGGCAATCAAGTTCTCAAAGATGCGTTGGATGCCCGGCGAGAACGTCGGAGATACAAAAGTCACAGGAAGCGAGGAAGGATACCGGATTGTCTCCAAGGACAAGAACAGACTCTACGCACCCGACGGGAAACTGATCGGGATCTACGACACACAACTCGAAGCAGAAAGGAAAGCAGATGCCACTCAAACAAGGCTACAGTCGGAAATCGATCAGCAGCAACGTCTCGAGGGAGATGAAGGCAGGCAAGCCGCAGAAGCAGGCGGTGGCGATCGCCCTGTCAGTAGCACGAAAGGCCAAGAAGAAAGCGGGAAAGAGGGGGATGTAACTGCTCAGTTCAAGGCTGCTTCCGAAGCAGATCCTACGCAGCCGTCGACTCAAGCCATCAGAACAATCAAGGGCCAGCGTGCTGTCAACTCGCTGTATCAGTTCGACTACACCTACAAGGTCCAAAGACCAGGGAAACCATCCAAGGAGGTAACTGCAACTGAGACTGTTTCTGCGTTTTCATTCACAGAAGCCAGAGACAAGGCCAAGAAGGCCATCCAAAAAGAACTGCAGGACAAGGCTGGTGTCTTAAGATCCACAGTCTCAATCAGTCAGCCTACAATAAAAGGGCAGTTTGCAGTCACCGAGTTGACCGGAAAAAATCGAGACAAAACAGTTCCCAAGATTGTCCTGAACCCCAACAACGCCCAGCAATTCAGGTCGATGTTTGATGCGGTTGATGCAGCTCTTGAACTGGTCAAGTACAGCCCGACCTTGGGACTGGATTCCGATGGATGGATCAGAGCGTTTTCCAGGTCGATGAATGGATCCAGGGCATCAGTTCCGCCTGCTCCTTTGCGTCTGGCTGAGTGGGCAAAGAACAACGATGCCTTCAAGACGTTCATCATGGATGGCCTGCAAAGGAATCCAGAGCTGGTCAAGTCAGCCGTTGGAGGTCTCAACGCATTGCAGCCCATTCACGAGATGGCTCGCGCAGGAATGATCCATCCGAAGATGGTGGCACTCCATATGTTCTGGGGACTGCTGTCTCGGATGCTCGATCCCTACAATCAGGAAGCCGGTTGGGCTAGATTGACCAGTGATCCCAAGGTTAACCGACTGATCGAGGAATCTGTGGCTGGTCGATACAAGTCGTCCAAGGATGAGTGGAAGGCGATCGTCGATGCCAAGATGTCCGAATTCCCAGACGTCAAGGTGGGACGCAATGCAATCCAGAACGCCAATGCATTCCATGAGATGCTCTCGAGGTGGAACGGGCGATGGAACGAGCTGACAGACATCATCAACGACCCGAACCTCAGCGGACCTCAGATGCGGAGGAAGTTCAACGAGCAAGGGTTCGGAGGTGCTGGCATCAAACACAAGGTGCTGTCCTTCGTGATAGCTACCCTGGCGAGGAATGACGTCTTCGTCGGTGACCGTTGGCAGGTCGTCAATCTATGGTTCCCGCATCTCGAGAAAGCGGTGGCGGCAAGAAAGTCTGCTGGAGGATCTGGAGATGTTTTTGCATACGACAAGAATGGCGTTCCAGAAGACACCACTGGCGCCTACAAGGTCATCGGAGGGATGCTCAACAACGAGACCGTGGCCGAAACCGCCTATTCGTTGATCGAGAACGGGATGAGCAAAATCGCCTCGGAAAGTCCGTGGTTGCGCGAAATGCTTGGCCGTGATCCGCAGCCATTCGACATTCATTGGCTGACCTGGAACATCATCAAGAACGAGCCGGTTGGTCACTCGAGTCTCGATGCGACCGCGAAGTTTCTGACGGAAAACCTTTACGGAGATCCGGAATTTGCCAAAAAGTTCGCTGAAACAGAAAAGCGGACAGAAAAGTACACCAAAGGAGCATTCGATGTCTTCTCAGTCAAAGGTCAGGAGCGCCCTCAAATATCGCAACGTCCCGGAGCCAGCTATGGAGGACCTGGTGCGCCAGATCTCAGGACTTATGAAGGCGGGGGTCCAGGAAGACCTTCGGGACCAGAGTCCGCTCGATACCTCCCAGCAGAACGCTCCCAGGAAGACGCTGGCCGACGTGTACCGAGCAGCCGGTTCGGCGTTGACCCTGCAACCCGTGGGACAGAGTTTGCGGATGCAATAAGGCGAACCAAAGCAGAGCATCCGTTTGGTTTTGCAGTAGATGACAAGGGCAACGAGTTCTACACAACCCCTGGAACTCAGCTCTTCTTGTCAGAGGATGGCTTGGCAGGTGTAGCTGTCACCGACTACGGCGATCTGGTCTCAGTGTTCAAACACCCAGAGTCGACCTCAGACATCAAGCCGCTATTGGTTGAGGCTGCTAGCAAATCGCAAACCCTCGATGCATTCGACGTAAACGGGTTCCTTCCTAACCTGTACGGGAATCTCGGTTTTCGTCCTGTAGCTCGTGTCCCATTCAACCGAGAATATGCTCCTCCTGGATGGCGCTATGATCTGGCAGGCGAACCCGACGTTGTGCTGATGGTGAATGATCCTTCTGGTACATCTGGAGCCCCCCAGATCACTGGAAAGAACTACTCCGAGGTGAAAGCTAAAGTTCCAGCCGTTGACTATGATACAGCAGTCAGGCTGCAGCAGGAGGCCAAGCAGCGCATCGCAGAGTCAAAGCAGGGACAGCCCCAGTCGCCAGAGATAGCAGGCGCCAGGCTGATGCCGGATGCTTCGGTTCCTGGAGCATTCTCGATGTCCGGATTTCGTGTTCTGCCCGGGAAGACCAAGGGACGAGTCCGCGTATACAGCCCGACAGGTGGTCTGCTAGGCATCGCTTCGAGCAACGACGAGGCGCAGCGCATGATTCAACGCAAACTCCGCTGACCAATGGCCTACGATCCAAAGACGTCGAACGCGTTGCTCAACAAACTCAGGGCCGACGTCGATGGGCTCTTGGTTCGCAACGCCATCCTCAACATGGAGCTCCCCACAGGGGAGGACGGCGGATCAGCCACGATGGCGATCACGGCGGACATGACGACGATCACCGCCGACCAGACGTCGTACACTGCGGATCAGACAGTCGTGGACTGGACACCGAGACCGATCAACGAGGTCACCTGGGACGAGGGCGAGACCGTCGAGAGGCTGGCGGGTAACACCATCACGCTCGAACCCGGCATCTACAAAATCAAAGCCGTCTTCACCTTCCACCACACACAGTCGACCAGGCTCGCGTTGTGGAATGGAACGGATCAGATCGCTGAAGCGTACGGCCTGAACGGGTATTTTGCCTCCAACGTCATGGGTGTGCTCGACATCAATGCGATCGTCCGACCTCGCAAGACCACCAGCTACCAGATCCGCTACCAAGTCGAAAGAGCACAGGCCACCGATGGACTCGGAATTGCAACGGACTTCGCAGGCATTCCCGAACAGTACGGCGCCGTCGAAATCACACGACTGAATCGGCTCAAGCCCGAGTAGTAGAATTCTGCTTGACTCTGTAATTTTTTGCAGGCCAGTATCTGTTCATGGCGGCAAAGGCGAAGCAACGGACTGCAACGGTCCAGATCGATCTGATCACTCACACTCTCCTCGTTCAATACTGCCGGGAACGAGGTATCAAGCTCGGACACTACGTCTCGACGCTCATCCATGAGGCAGTGCAACAAGGTAACCAGAAGAAACCATGAACAGTAACCAATCGGTGGCACTCGTGCCCGTCAGCACCTACGACAAGGTGAACGACCCCATGACCGCGGCGACTCAGCTCGGGGAGTGGATTGCCAAGTCCGGAATGTTCGGATGCGAACGCGTCGAGCAGGGTGCCATCCTCGCGATGCAGTGCCTGGTGGAACGCAAGGCGCCCCTCGAGCTTGCGAAGCACTACCACATCATCGGTGGGAAGTTGAGCCTCCGAGCTGACGCAATGCTGGCGCTCTACCGTGAACGCGGGGGCAAGGTTCAGTGGCTTCAGTTCGACGACCAGGGCGCCAAAGCCAAGTGGGCCTACGACGGCAACAACGTGGAGATCGCGTACACCTCGGACGACGCCCGGCGTGCTGGTCTCCTCCCCGCTCGTCCCGGATCCGGATGGGCTAAGTTCCCGGCTGAGATGCTGAGGGCTCGTCTGATCAGCAAGGCTGTCCGGATGTTGGCGCCGGAAGTCGTCACTGGCACGTACACCCCGGAGGAGATTGAGGACATCCAGCGTCCGCAGCCTGCCCAGGTCGTCATTGGTGCCGTTTCGCCAGTCGCTCAGGCTTCTCCCGTAGAGGTCTCTGTCGCTCAGGCTGAGATCGTCGAGGACGTTCCGACCCTGACTCCCCAGGAGGCTGTCCTGAAGCTCGTCGAGGAACGTCAGTTGGTGCAGGCGGCTGAGACATTCCTGTTCGGCAAGAAGTGGATCACCGCGGAGCAGACCATCAAGGACCTCTCCAGCCAGCGGTGCGCGAAAATCCTGGCCAAACCCGAGGCGTTCATCCGAGCGGTGCTCGATGACGTCAACTCGACCCCGGAGATTCCGGCTGAGGAGGGCGTCAAGTGAGTTTCGTCACGCGTCCATCCAGCCTGCCTGCCCAGGCCAAGTCGCCAAGGTGGGAGTCAGCAGGCTCGACTGCCATTACGGAAGCCGGTAACGATCGACACACAGCCCTCGAGGAACTCCTAGCCGGGAAACGCTCTGTCTTCGACCTGTTGCCGGAGCATGAACAGCAGGCCGTCCAGTGGGCTGCCGATTACATCAAGACCAATGCCACCGGAACAATACTCTCGGAACAGGCTGTTGAAATTAAGCGTGGCGGCGTTGTTGTGCTGCGCGGGACTGCTGATGCTATTGGCGGTCGTCATCTGTTCGATCTGAAGTGGGTCGAGCGGAACTACAGTCAACAGATGGCGGCGTATGCCCTGGGCGTTATGCAGACCTTCGGGTACGACTCCATCACAGTCCACGTGCTCTTCGGAGAGACTCAGCGCGTGCAGCGGTATCCGATCTCGATGGCTGAGGCCGAGGCACTGGTCTACCCGGTCCTGGACGCTGTCGCGAATCCGGACACTCCCTGTCGTGCTTCCGAGTACTGCGGCTGGTGCAAACATCAGACCACCTGCCCGGTCATTGTCGGGCACGTCAGCAAGATCGGTGACTCGTATGAGATGGTCCGCCTAGAGGACTTCCACCTGGCCTCTGTCGATCAGGTCGCTGCTGCACTGAACCTCGCCAAGGTCGCTGAGGAGTGGGCCGACTCGATCAAGTCCAAGGCGCGTGACCTGGCTCTGTCCGGGATCCGCATTCCAGGCTACGAGATCAAGGAACGGTCCGGCGCCCGGGAGATCGCACCTGAGAACATCAACGTCGCGTTCGAGCGCCTGCAGATGCCACCGGAGGTATTCCTTCGGGCCTGCAAGGTTTCCATCACCAAGCTCGTTGAGGAGCTCACCACCAACGGACTCACCAAGAAAGCAGCGAACCAAGCAGTCAACGACCGCCTGCTGGGACTCGTCGAAACCAAACCCGCGGTCAAGTACCTCAGCAAAATCAAGTAACCATGCCATCCATCATCATCCAGAAGAGTGAAGACAACATCGTCCTAGAGCCCGGTGACTACCCGGCCAGGATCACCAAGGCAGCAGCCGGTCTGCAACAGTCGGGCAAACACAACGGAGCCGAGAAAATTGAAGTCTGGTGGCGAGTCGCTGAACAGAACACGGTCCGGGACAACCTCCTGTGGGTGCCTTCGATGAACTGGAAGATCAGCAAGTTCGCCGAGGCCACCGGCTACGGGCGTCCCGGGGACAACATCACGATCGACGCAGAGAACGTCATCGGTCGGAGCTGCATCGTCAGCGTCATCAAAGAGGAGGTCACCACCAAGAGCGGATCGAAGATGTGGGTGAACCGCATCTCGGGCTATAAGGTCGGGGTCGGCAAGGTCGACGACTTCCTGGCAGACGAAGAACCGTGAACTGATCTACTAGGGTAATTGCGGCGGGGATTTCATTTCTCTGGTTAGGTTACAAACCCGGGCCGGAACCGCGTAGAACGGCCCACTTTCATCTCATCACATCATCATGCGAAATCGATACAACGTCGTCGGAGTGGATCCCGGAGTCTCAGGTGGAATCGCCTGCGTCGACCCGTCGGGTGCCATCACACTGTACGCAATGCCGGACTCATTGCCTGGACTGCATCAGCTCCTGGTCGACATCCGGTACAAGGATGCCCAGCTCTGGATCGAAGAGGTCCCGAAGTTCACTGGACGCAATATCCCAGGCTCAACAGTCGCAGTCCTGTTCCAGAATGTAGGCCGCATCGAAGGCATCGCCCTGGCGCTAGGATATTCATTGCATCGCGTTCCACCTACAGCCTGGCAGAATCCGCTAGGACTCGGAGGAAAACGCTCGTGCGCCAGTCCTGCGGAATGGAAACGCAAGCTCAAGGCCAAGGCCGAAGAGCTCTACCCAAACGTCGACGGCATCACTCTAAAGACCGCGGATGCACTGCTGATCGCACATCACGCGATGGGAGGTGAGCGATGAAATATCAGTGCGTCAAAAACCCGAACGTCATCGTCGTGATGCTCAGTTCAGAGGCCGAGTTCAGGCTCGGAGAAGTTAAACACAAGGCAGTGGTCTACTCCAGGGGCGGCAAGGTATTCGTCCGTCGTGCTGAGGAATTCCACGCGAAGTTCAAACCATTGAAGGAGGACAAACCATGAGTTCCATCAGTGAGATCACTCGTCAGGTCCAGGAGGCAGGGCTCTACGACAAGCAGCAATGCCCCCACTGCGGCCTGCCTGCGGATCGCAACCAGAACGGGATCCAAGGCTATCGCTGCGGCTCGTCCTACTGCGAGTCGTTCCGGCCTCAGTGGGCGCGCTCGATGACGTGTTTGGAGATTGAGAACGGGCAGCTTCGAGAGATGTTCCGGAAGGCGAACCTGCATGCGTTGGATCTGGCCGACCGCATCAAGCGGCTGGAGGAGGCTGGAGATAAGATGGCTGAGTTTATGGGCCGAGATGACTTGGTTTATACGAGAGACTTTTGCAAACAACTTGCTGATGAATGGACCGCAGCCAAGGAGGCCAAATCGTGAGTGACTTTAGCCGCTGAGTGGCGGTGAACCTGCCGGGGGTACATCTCCCTCCTGAGTGGACCTGTTGGTTCATGGACTTGGTTCCCGGCAGGTTGTTTTTCCACGGCTGAGTGGTCGTGGCATTGAAGGGATGAAACGCGGACGTCAGCGACAACAGACGTGACAGCCGGGAGAGACCGGCAAGCTAACCAACATGATCAAGTACACGATTCTGATAAACGAACACAAGAACCACAACATTGCCATTGGTGCGATGGCTGATGAAAACAAACCAACCGACCGCGAGAGAATGGCCCTGTCGATAATCTTCTCAGCGATCAAAGCGGTTGCACTCCACATCGGTGATACTCGCGACATCTCAATGATGGAAGGTGGAGATGCAGTTGTGAAACTCGTCAAAGAAGAACTCAAGAAATCCAACGTCTCGCTTGGAGAATGAGCAATGACCGCACTCGAACGCGCTCGACGCTGGCTCGACGCAGTGCCAGGTGCCATCTCCGGTTCTAACGGACACGGCCACACCTACTATGTCGTCAACACTCTCATGCACGGTTTCGGACTCGGCGCCAACCAGGTCCTCGGACTCCTAAACGATTGGAACCGCACCTGCAGTCCTCCCTGGTCAGCTCGTGAACTCAATCACAAGGTCGAGCAGGCACTGGCCAACGCCGATAAATACGAGCGTCCCAAGGGACACATGCTCGAGGATGGACAACACGAAGTCATCCCGCTCTCCAGGTTCCCATCACCACTGACGCGGACCATCATCCAGTCTGACGCTCCGACACCAAAGGGAGCACTCCCAGATCCAATACCAGACGGCTGTCGAAAACTCCTTCTGGCAGCATTCGATGATGGCGAGTGGATCTCGATCTCGGAGGCGCTGGTCAACGACGAAGGACGAACCGTTCCCGCCGGATCCGGGTGCGTCATGGAGAGGAGCCACTGGCTCGGAAAGCTCGACGGTGTCGAAGGCGATCCCAACCGAATCTGGACATCCACCGACAACCCGGGGGCCTACATCAGGATCAACCCGCTCAAGGTCGGGGGAAGCACTGACAACGATGTCACAGTCTACCGACACGCACTCCTGGAGTTCGATGGCATCCCGATCGAGCAACAATGGAAGGTCATCGTTGAGTCCAACATCCCAGCGACAGCAGTGGTCCACTCCGGTGGGAAGAGCCTGCATGCCTGGGTGAAGGTCGATGCCAGGGACCGTGTCGAGTATGCTGCACGAGTCTCGGAGCTCCTGAAGGTCCTCGAAAGCTACGGGCCAGACCCCAAGAACAAGAACCCGTCGAGGTTCGCCCGACTCCCCGGCATGCGACGTGGCCAGGGGTTTCAGCACCTGCTAGCACTCCGCATCGGCGCCCGGAACTGGACCGAGTGGATGGCACGGAACTCCGACATCGGCACGTCCGAGTACAGGATCAAGGACTTGATGGACTTCGATCCCACCGCGGATCCCAACGAGCTCATCGGACGACGTTGGTTGTGCAAGGGCCACTCATGCCTTCTGGTCGGTGCATCCGGGATCGGGAAGTCCACGCTGACCATGCAGTTGGTCGTGCTCTGGGCAGTTGGTCGTGCGCCATTCGGCATCAAACCCAAGCGCCCACTCAAGCAACTCATCGTCCAGGCCGAGAACGACATCGGTGACCTCGCTGAACAGTTCCGTGGCGCCGTCCAGGCCCACCTCCCACCTGACCCGGACAGGGCCCGGATGCTCCAGGAGAATGTCGTGTTCGTCCGCGATACCGTACACACAGGCCGACAGTTCGTGGACCGACTGCAGACGCTCATCGACCGGCACAAGCCCGACATGGTCTGGGTCGATCCCTTGTTGTCCTACATCGGAGACGACCTTGGCGAACAACGCGTGGCCTCAGAGTTCCTACGCAACTGGCTGGGACCGCTCCTCGAGGCTACCGGCATCGTGCTCATGGTGGTCCACCACATCCGAAAGCCAGGCGCGAACGACAAACGCAACTCAACCGACCTGCAGTACCTGGCGAGTGGTTCTTCTGAGCTGGTCAACTGGGCTAGGGCAGTCATCTACCTCGAGTCGCCGGATGAGGGTCAGTATCGACTCCGACTCCTCAAACGCGGCTCCAGGGCAGAAGCAGTGGACCATGAGGGGAAGATATCGGAAGCAATCTGGGTCAGGCGCGGCGACACACATCAGACATGGATCGCATGCCCGGCGCCCGAACCGAAGGAGGAGAAGGATGAACCCAAGATGACCGTGAAGTTTGGCGGCAGTGGAAAACGAAAGGACGACGAAGTGAAAGAATGGAACCGAGACGAGTACCTCAACAGCATCAGCGGCTGGAACTCCTACATCGCAATGGTGTCGGACATCAGCTCCAGATACCGGCTGACCAAGGAGCAGGCCAAGGCACACTGGACTGAATGCAAGCCACTTTTGAGCGTCAAGGAGCCCAGCGAAAGCGGCATGCAGCACAAGATCTACACCTACATCCCATGACGCCAAACAGAGCACAGTACACGATCGCAGAGACACCGTTCGAGGAGCCGCGCCTATCACAGGAGTACGTCAACGCAAAGTATAAGGACTGGTTGAGGAGACGCGGCCTGACCGACCCAGCGTACCGGCAGGAACTAGAGAACATGGAGGCGAACACCAAGCGACTCCGCAGGGCCATCAAGCCTCCTGCAAAAAATAGTAGAAAAAAGTAGACGTCGTGTTCTGGGTGTGGTTCACTGTTCCGCGTAACGAACAAAGAACATGAACACCACCAAGAAGATCACGCTGGCGACGGTTAAGTCCTTCATCAAAAAGGCTGGAGATTCTCTCCACATCTTGACCGCGGATCGGTTTGACGGCACTCAGGACATGGTTTGCTCTACTGGCGAGACCGAGTTTTCCAAGGCGATCAAGACTGAGTTTAGCCGAAGGAACCTCGGAGTTTGCGGTGCGTTTTTCGTTGGCGGAGACCGCTTTGAAAAATACGCCAAGGGGCAATTCGACGGCATCCTAGTCTACAACTGCTGCGGATCGTTCATCCTCGCAACCAAAACCGCCTGACACTCACAACACCAGGGGCGCGACTGGCCAACGCGCAACTAACGCAACGCAACGCACTAACGCACCATGAACATCAACGCACTCACCGCAGCCATCATCCTGACCGCAAGTTCTGCTCTCGGAGCTGGTCTCTCATCCACCACCGTCAACCGTCTGGCCGATGCGATCTACCGCGTCGAAGGCGGCGCCAGGGCCAAGGCACCCTACGGTATCCTCAGCATCAAGGTCTCCTCTACCGACGAAGCTCGACGGATCTGCATCAACACCATCCGCAACAACCATAACCGCTGGATCCGCGCTGGGCGCCCAGGTGAGTACCTCGACTTCCTCGCCGATCGCTACTGCCCTCCGTCGGCAGATCCCCGCGGGAACCGGAATTGGAAGAAAAACGTCCGTTCTATCAGCGGCCTCGACTTCTGAGGGGTGGACATCTCCTGCATTTTTTGCATCCCACAAGCCATGAACCTCCAAGAAAAGCTCGAGAACGCCTGTCGAAGGCTGACCAGTCTCAATTCCGACGGCGCCCTGAAGGAAAACGAAGTCGGCTGGTCCAAGATACACACCCAAGTCGGACGGTCGCTCGCCCAGCAGATCGGTCGGTGGTCGCCTGCCCAGCTCAACCTCGCCTGGAAGATCTGCAGCACGTACCGGAACACCCAGCTCGTCGACCTCGAGATTCCGCAGTGGACCAAGGACGACGCCATCACCGCCCCGGAGCCTGCTGAGTCGATCCATGACGTCCTCAAGACTCTGGTGTGGGACAAGCCTCGCCTGGTGAAGACCAAGACCGGCCCCAAGATCGTCACCTCCGCAGTCGTCCCCGAAGGGCATGCGTTCTGGGCAGTCTGGCGCCGCTCCAAGGACGAGGCCAAGCGTCTCGGGTATGGCGTCTCCATGTTCCGGGATCAGTGGACCGTCACCCTCTGGCAGGACCCCGGTGGCACCAAGCCTGAGCCCTCCCCGACCGTCCATCCTTCCCCGGCGCCGGAGACCTTGCCTTCCATCAACACCGCTGGCCTGCTGCCATACCAGGTGCCGTCAGTCCAACGCATCGTCGCCTCGGTACGTGCCCGCGGTGCTGTCCTCGATGCCTCCGATGTCGGAACCGGCAAAACCTACTCCGCCCTGGCCGCCTGCCGGGAACTCGGACTCAAGCCCCTAGTCGTCTGCCCCAAGTCGGTGATCCCCAGTTGGAAGAAGGCTGCCAAACACTTCGGCTTGGAGATTGAGGCCGTGAACTATGAACTCGTGCGCCGCGGCAGCCTCCCCTTCTGCAAACAGCACACCGACCTCCGCGGTCGCACGTCGTTCTCCTGGGACCTGGACGCCCTAGGCTGCACTGCTCTGATCTTCGACGAGGTCCATCGTTGCAAGGCGCAGACCAGTCTCAACTCCAAGCTCCTCATCGCCGCCAAACGTCAGGAGATCCCGACACTGGCCCTCAGTGCCACCGCAGCCACTGACCCCACCGAGATGAAGGCAATGGGCTATCTCCTCGAGCTCTTCGGCTCCCCGTCGGAACACTGGGCCTGGTGCCTCCGCAACGGCTGCTCGCAAGGTCGGTTCGGCGGCATCAAGTTCGGACACTCCGAGGCTGCTCTGCGTTCCATTCATCAGTCGATCTACCCCGCGAAGGGCACCCGGATCCGTGTCGCTGACCTGGGCGATGCCTTCCCCGAGACTCAGATCAACACCCAGCTCGTCTCCCTCAACGGCAACACCGAGAAGCTCAATGAAGCCTACCGCCTCGCTGAAGAAGCCGTGGAACGCGTCCGGGCCAAGGAAGCCACTGATCCGAGCCATCATCTGACCCTCATGCTCCGCGCCCGACAGATCTCCGAGGCCAGCAAGATCCCCCTCCTGGCAGACATGGTCGAGGACTCGGTCGAGTCGGGCCTGTCTGTCGCCGTGTTCCTGAACTTCCAGGACTCCATCGCCACGCTCCAGGAGGCCATCCAGAACAAGTTCGGCGCCGAGTTCCCAGTCTCCATCATCCAGGGTGGTCAGACCTCCGAAGAGCGCCAGGCTGCCATCGAGGCGTTCCAATCTGATCGCGCCCGGGTCATCATCGCCAACATCCAGGCCGGTGGTGTCGGTGTCAGCCTCCACGATCTCAACGGCAAACACGCTCGGATCGCCCTGATCAGCCCAACCTGGTCCGGAATCGACCTGCGCCAGACCCTGGGCCGCGTCCACCGCGCTGGAGGCAAGACCAAGAGCCTGCAACGCATCATCTACGCCGAGGGCACCGTCGAGGAACGTGTAGCCGCCTCAGTCCAGGCCAAGCTCGATCGACTCGACCAGCTCAACGACGGGGAACTTTCCGGAAACCTGCTCTGACCACTCCCATGATCCACTCTGACTTCCTTCCAGCTCTCCGCGTGTTCACCGGCGCCGGTGTCGGGCTCCTCATCTCAGCCACCTACCTGCTCACCTGCGCTCGGCTCCAGCCCGGCGTCCGGGACTTCGTCGTCTGGGCAGGTCTGCTCCCGGGCCTGACGCTGACCACCCTAGGGCTCATCCTCGGCCTCCTGGCGCAGTGAAGGTCCGCATCCCACTCTGCCGCTACGTCCTGATCGTCGAGCTCAGGAATCAGAAGCCATCCACGACCTCCCCGGGCAAACGCCAGGGCAAGACTCAGCGGACCATCCCCAGCCCCCTCAAACAGCTCACACTGAGCGCAGCATGCTGGTCGGATCGTCCGGAGCACCTCAGAAAAGTGCTTCTGCAACTACCTGACGTCGTGAGTGTTGCGTTCGAGCCGAAAGAAAAGGCTTGATTTTTTGGCACGTAGGGTGTTTAAAATCCGGCACAGCCGGAACCGTTGCACAGCAACGTGGCGTTCCTAGGAGCGCTGGCCAGTAGAGCCTTCGCAGCGACGTCCAGAGAACGCGAAGCAGAGCTTCAAGAATCTCACCGACAAAGGTGAGGTGTGTCTATCGACGACCATCCTGGCTGGCGCCCTCCTCGCGTACCCCAGGCACGACAGGTGGCTACGTCACGTTGTTCCTCCGCCTGGGCTGCGCCGCGCTGTGCTTGCTCCGCCGGTCGCTCCCTCTGTCTCGCTTGTGGGCCTTTGGGGGCCCCGCTCGGGTCGCTCCGTTCCTGGTCGACCAACCGACATCTACGGACTACGCAGCCCTGCCGGGCCGCAAACCGTCAACCCGATCCACCAGTTCGATCGTTCTCGACTTCTTTCCCACCACATCACTCATCACTTCTACTCGTTTCTGCAAAATTCTATAGTCTAGGCTTGACCTTGGTCCGTTAGGCCGCCCAGCTCAGGTCCAATGGCTTCGCCCATCAAGTCCATCGAGATCCTCGACCCCACCACCATCGAAGGTGGAACGCCAGAGCCCTCGCTCCACATCACCGCCTACGCCTACGGTGATCTCAAATCCTCAGTCCTCCACTCCTGGATCGACCTCTCCAGCCACCTCTCCACCTCAAAACGACCTGCCAGCCTCCGGACCATCCGCGAAGACGCCCTCATCTCTAGGTCACGCTGCCGGGCCACTCAGTTCTTCCTCCTCGACGACAAAGACGTCTGGATCCAACTCGATCACGACATCCAGTTCGATACCAAAGACCTCTTGGCTATTGCAAACCTCTCGCACCTGCACCAGGCCGCAGTCTGCATCCCCTACTCCTGCCGTTCACTCCCACCCAGACCAGCTCACCGCCCCAAACCCGACGCCCAACCCCTCGAGGACAACCCAAGCCTCACACCCATCACCTTCTTCGCATCCGGCGCCGTAGCCATCCCCAAACCCGCACTCCAACAAGCCCTCCAAATCCTCGAGCAGGACGTCACACCTCACCCCTACCGCATCGAATGGTGCCAGGATCAGATGGTCGACAGGTTCCCCACCCTCTGGATGCCATTTGTCATGGAGACCGGCAAAGGCAAAGAATACCTGTCCGAAGATTATGCCGCATCCGCCAGACTCGCACTCATGGACGTCCCGCAGCTCGCCTATACCCCAGACACACCCCTCCAACACTGGGGCGACTTCAACTTCAAACTCTAAAACCCGACCGACGCATGGCACGCCCAGCCAAAGCCGTCTCCCAGGCCAAACTGGCCACACTCGCTGGCACCGACCGCAACATGGTCTCCTGGGCTCTCAGAGACGATCCACGCTGCCCACCAGCTCTCAGAGACAAAGTCAAAGCTCTGGCCAACGAACACGGCTACCAACTCACACACCACCCAGACCAACACCACAACGACAAACTCACCCAGGAACGGGCCGATGCTGTCGTCGAAGGCGTGCTCACCAACAAGTCACTCGCCACCATCGCAGCCGACACAGGACTCACCAACGCCACCGCCTACAAACTCATCCGCGGTGTCAAAGTCCCCCAGGACTACCCAGAGACCGAAGACGGTTGGAAGAACGACGTAATCTCATTCATGGAGGTCGCGATTTGGAAGGGCACCAAACGCCTCGCACAGACTGGAATGGACGAGATTGATAGTCGCACAGTACCCATCTCGGTGGCAATCTTGACCGACAAGCTGGGGATTATGAAGGGCCAACCGACCTCAATTCACGCTTCTTTAACGGTAACGACGACCCATCGAGACCTGATGAAAGAGTTGAAGGGCGGAAGCAAGTCTGATGCCATCGAGGTCGAAACGAACGAAGAAGTCATGCCGGACGCCTCGTGACGAATTTGCACATTAACGGTTATATTCACTTTAGCTGAACTTATGAACGATTTGAGTGCAGCTAATGGCCAGGACGGGGGGGAGGGGGTCGGCAGAGCGGCGGTCGGTCGGAAGTCGACGCATTCCCCAAACCAAAAAAATCCTGCAAACACGCCTCTTCGTCAGTCCCGCTTCTCTGCTCGTCAGTGTCTGGTCTGCTCCAAGTCGTTTACCCCGGACCGTGAGAATGGAAGGTTCTGCCAGGAGGCATGCAACACGAGGTGGTGGAACGAGCAGCCGCAGCATCCGGTGATTCCGAAGGTTCGAGCGGACCATCCGAAGGCGTTGGAGTTACGGGACAAGCGGACTCAGTTGGTGCTCCTGGAGAAGGCGGATCCCTTCACCTACGGTTTCGTGCCGGACCACTGGGAGCTGGCCAACAAGGTGTGGGCTGAGTGTTCGGAGCTGCTGATCTCTGGCGGCAACCGGGCTGGCAAGACGTTGTGGGCGGCCAGGCGAGTGGTGGAGACCTTGTTGTCGAAGGAGAACGTCAACGTCTTGTGCTGTCATACCTCGAATGCGACCTCAGTCACGGTGCAGCAGCCAGCGATCTACAACTATCTGCCGGTGAGTCTGCGAGCGACGAAGAAGGGCAAGATCCACTATCTGAACTACAGCCGGAAGAACGGCTTCACGGATGGCAGCTTTATCCTGCCTAACGGCTCCCGCTGTGACTTTTTGAACTACACGCAGTCGGAGAACACGATCGAGGGTCGGGAGGCGGACTTGATCTGGTGCGACGAGTTGGTGCCGCAGAGCTGGGTGGACACGCTGCGGTATCGGTTGGTTACACGACGTGGTAAGCTGCTGGTGACGCAGACGCCGCTGGAGGGTGTGGCGTCAGTCTACAAGGAGTTCACTGGCGGGGCTGCGATTGTCGAGGGGGGCGGTGGTCAGATGCTGACTGGGAAGCAGGGATTGCCCACTTGGCCAGTAGGGAAGGCACCTAGGGTGATGAGGCTGGAGAAGCAGAATCGGTCCACGGTGTTCTTCTTTTCTGAGGACAACCCATACAACCCTTGGGACGAGATGAAGTCCAAGCTGGTGGGTGCGCCGATGGGGCAGATCCTGACGCGTGCCTACGGCTGGGCGAGTGACAACATCGGCAAGGCGTTTGCTAGGTTCCGGCCTGAGACTCACTGCATACCTAGAAGCAAGATTCCGGATGGTGGGACCTTGTACATGGTCTGCGACCCGGCTGGCTCTAGGAACTGGTACTGCCTGTGGATGCTGGTCTACGAGGATGGTCGGAAGGTGGTGGTGCGTGAGTTCCCGGACTTCACTGGGTACGGC
>Ga0181363_1000063_pt1 | contig 31294 bp, 54 predicted proteins | sample Fa13NDMLBSN_FD_130109 | JGI IMG/M metagenome (GOLD analysis project Ga0181363, IMG submission 130109) | Freshwater viral communities from Lake Michigan, USA - Fa13.ND.MLB.S.N | ecosystem: Environmental > Aquatic > Freshwater > Lake | place: USA: Michigan | collected 2013-09-23
CAAAATACTTTATCTTTATATACAACCTCAACACCGTTTTTAATAGTAAGATTGTAAAATGTATTTTCTTTTAAGTCAAATATTTTAGAAGTAGATAAATAATAAGAATCTAATGTAAACGTAGCCGAAATAGTTTGTATTTCGTTTGTCGTTTCATCTCTTAATACTATCATATCTGCTCCGTAACTTCTTGGTATTAATTTCAAAGTTTGAGCTGTACTTTGCTCTTTTAAAATAATCATATATTTTTTTATTTATAAATACAATAAATGCAAAATTGTTTTTAATGCTATAACCTTAAAATGTTTTTTTACTTTAATGGTATAACCTTAAAATATGTTAAAGTTTTCTTAAAATGTTAACACATTTAATTTTTATGTTTACATTTGTATAAAACATTAACATATAAAAATAATGGAAGCAAAAAACAAAGCATTAGAATTATATCACAAATACTTTTTGTTAAATGAAAGTGAAACTATAAACGGTTCTTGGAATATTATTCATTTAAATCACGTATTAGCTAAAAAATGTTCATTAATAGTGGTTAATGAATTAATTGAAGAAGCTTATTTTACAGATGGCTATTATGATAGGTTAGATTATTGGGAAGAAGTTAAACAAGAAATAGAAAATTTATAAAAATGGAATTAGGTACAAAATATAAATTCAAAGAAGGTTCAGTAGGAACTTTAATTGAAAAGAATAAGAACTATGGATTGTTCAAATTTGAAGATGGTAGTCAATTTGTGTTTAACTTAAATAAATTAACTTAATATGAATGAATTAGAATTTAAAAAAAAGATGAAGCATTTGTTAGAAATAAATACTGAACTTTATAAAGAAAATCAAAAACTTAAAAAAGAAATAGAGCGTTTAAATGAATTGTTAAAACCATTTTGGTAAAATAATTTAACAAAAAAACGCATAATATTTAAACTATGCGTTTCTTGATTTGTTTTACTCAAATGAGTAATCAACTTGAAAAAACTATTTAAGTGTGCTTTAAAGCATAAATAGTGTATTAAAATAATTGTTTCGGGTACAATTATAAAAACCTTTATATATTCCAAACCAATGGTAAAGAACTAATGCAAATATACAAAAAAAATTAAATAGAACGTAAAGCAGATTCTATTTGATTTGAAACTTTACCTACTATACCGCCGAAATCTTTAGCTTCTTCAGCTCTAACTCTAAACATTTTTTCAGCATCTGCAATACCTAAATCTTTTGCTTTATTAGCTGAATCAATTGACATACTTAATGCTTTTTGATAATCAGCAGTTAAAGCCAATAAACCTTCAGATATTTTTAAACCTTGTGCAATTAAACTTCTTTGTTTAGCTAATGCTCCATCTAATATTTTTTCAATATCATCAATAGCAGCTAATTCAACTTTTTGTGAAGCTAATTCTGTTTTGAATAGTTTACTATAAACTGTTTTTAATTCGCTCATTTTTTTTTATTTTTAAATATTAATGTTTTTAAAAAAAAGGGCAACCGAAGCCACCCTCTTCCCAATCAAAAAAACAAACAATTATGAACCTGAAACTACTGTAAATCCTGCAGCAGTTAAAGTAGTAGTCAAGAAGTTTGCAGGTACAGGCTCTTGTCCTGATAATGTCAAAGTATATCCTGACAAATCACCCATAGCAGCACCTGTTACAATAGTACCACCTGATACTTCCATACCGTGTTCTAAACCGCAAAGGAATAAGTTTCCGTTGTTGTCTTCAACTACTACTTGTGGTCTACCATAAGAAAGTAATTTAATTTGTTTGTGGTCTACAATTGACAATTTCTTCAAAGTTAAGTTCAAAGTTTGTTCAAAGAATGTAGTACCATTTTCTCTTGAAGAAGTAATTGCTTGTTCGAATGAACTATTACCTTTCAAGTCATATTTGTAAGCACTTGGTGTACCTGATACAGCTTCAATAGCATCTGTATTAGTATCATCATAAGTTACTCCTGTCATATCTCCCCAATTTACAAAGTAAACTGCCTTAAGACCACCTACTGCGTCTTTACATTTTTCTGTTCTACCTAAAGCGATTTCACAAGCCATTTTTTATATTTTTATAAGTTAATAAAAAAAAAGGGAAGGCATTTTACCTCCCCTTTCATTTAAAAAAAGCTAATTTTTAGTTAGCAGAGTTTGTGATTCCGTAAGTTACGATATCTTCTACAATTCCGTATTGAACTGCAGCAGTAAATCTCATTACTACACGTACATTTTGAGAACCATCAATAGGTCCCATATCAATTACTTGTACTTCGTTTTGGTCAGATAACAAACCTGTACCAAAGAATAAGTTAGATTTTTGAGCAGCGATAGCAACGTTGTTAGCTAATCCGTTTGCAACAAAGATTTTAACACCATCAAAAGATAATGAACCATTGTTAAACCATTGTGTTCCTTGAGCGTTAGTACCATTAGCACCTAATCCTGAAGCACCAAATCCACCTAAAGCACGAACGTAAGCTCTTGCGATGTTCTGAGAAACGTATAAGTACAAATCTTCTTTTCCGTAAAGTGCAGCAGGGATTGCATCAACAATTTTTCCTAATTCAGCAACAACGTTAGCAGCAGTAACTGTAGTACCTGCAACTTCTTGTGCAGCAGGTAAAGCAGCATCAGCAGCTAATAAAGCAGTAAATCCATTAAATTCACCCGCATTAGCAGTTACACCTTTCCAAATGTTTTGTTCAGTTTTTTCAGCAACTTTAGCAGCAACGTGAGAAATCAAATAATCAGCAAAGCTTGGTGGCAATGAATCAAAAGCAGAATAACCCATAGATACAGCTTCCCAAGTTGAGTGGAAATCTTTTTTACACAATTGTAAATTCACTTGGAATTCTTCAGGAGTGATGATTCTTTCGCTTAATGTTACAGTAGATGTAGCAGAAAAATCACAAGTAGCATCTTTAACGATACCATCAGTAGCAATTTTTTGAATTACAGATTTGTACTTAACATTAGGCATTACCTCAATTCCACCATTTTCAATAGTAGAAGCAGATAATAAAGCAGCAGAAATATATTTAGAAGCAAATTCTCCTGCATAAGTGGTAGTAATACTTGTAGTAGTAGCCATTTTTATTTATTTAGTTTATTATTATTAATTAAAAAGTTTTGCCATTACTCTATCTTGAGTAGTCATTTGGCGATTAGATGAAAATTTTTGAACTTGTGGTGCTTTAACTTCAGGTGAATGTGTTAATGGTTCAACACTCAATTCAACTTCTTTAGATTTTAAATCTTCATCAGTTTTGTCTTCTTCATCTGCAGAAAGTTTTACACCTTTCAATTCAGCAATTTCATTTCTTAATTTTTCAATTTCAGAAAAGAACATTTCTTTAGTGATTGATTCAACAATCTTTTTAGGTGTAGCTTCAGCATTAGCTTCAACAACAACCTCTTCTTCAGCAGGTGAAGCAATTTCTTCTTCAGCTTCAGGCATTTCTTCTTCAGGCTTTTCAATAGCTGCAATAATTCCCTCAACGTCTACTTTCAAAATGTTTCCATCTTCAAGTTTGTATTCGCCAACAGGTACTGCAATTCTATCTTCACCATTAACTATAAAAACAGGCATATCCATTTCAAAAGCATCAGCTTCTAAAATAGTACCGTTCTCAAGTTTCATTTGGGCAAGTTTCACTTCCATTCCCAAAAGAGTTTTGATTTCATTGATTACACTCATTTTTAAAATATTTAATTTGTTTATAAATAATATTATTTTTATTTGTTATAAATTAGGATATTATCCGTTACTTCTAACAATAGTTTTTACACCATCAACTACAGTGATAGTAGCACTACCTTGTGATACAATTGAACCAATTCCTTGTTCTTGTAACTCACCATTACAGCATTTAGAATCATACGTGTTATCTTTACAAAGACAACCTCTTTTACCGCCTTTCGGACTTGTTGATTTACCCATTAATTTATTTATTTTAGTTGTTAAATAATTTACCATTTATACCTAATTGATTTAGTATATCTATTACATCTTTGTTATTATCGTAATGCTCTTCTATTCCTAAACTTTGAATTTTTTCAATTTTAGCTTTGTTTGAACCTGTAGCATAAACTCTACTAACAGGTATTCCTAAAGATTGTGCTTTATTAATCATTCCTACTTTTAAATGTCTTGCTGAAATTATATAAACCTCTTTACCTTTAGCAATAAATTCTTTTGCCATTTCAGTACCTTTAGCAGTACTTAATGTACCATCATAATCAAAACTAATTTTCATTATAGATTATGTTTTACAATAATTTGTTTAATCTTTTGAATCAATTCTTCTTCTTGTTCTTTTTGCAAACTCATTTCTAATTTATCAGCAAACATTCCTTCAATAGAAAATCCTTTAACTTTACCTGTTTTAACAAAGTCATTCCAAATAGTATCATTATTAACTTTCATACTAACCATCCAAGTACCTACTGAAGCATTCAATCCATACTTTTTAGATTTATCCATTTCAATATCTTCAACAATCCAAGATTCAACTACAGATAAATCAGAAACTTTTTGTTCGTGTTCTAATGTAGCGTTGTTTTGGTTTGAATTCATTAAAAACAATTCACTTGCTTTTCTTACTGTAGCATCTGAAAAGAAAATGTAATACTCATCATCACCATTTCTTCTGTAGATATTCTTATTTGGAATTAAAGCCGCACCCATTAAGATACGCTTTTCATCATCTACTTTAGCTAATTGTAATTGTTGGTTTAAAGCAATAAAGTTTTCTTCTATTGCAGGAAACTCTACAACAGAAATAGCATCGACACCTGCTAAATCTTCTTTTTCGTCTATGATTAATTCTACTATTCTCATTTTATTTTTATTTATAAATTAAATTATTTGTTTTTTGTTAATTTCCTATTGTAGCTGTGTTAACGATATTTCTATCTAAACTTTGTGCAGTTGTTACATCGTTACTTACTACATAAGCTTTAACGGGTGCTTGATTACCTAAACTTTGTGCTATTTGATTTTGTCCTGAAGTACCTACTACATTAAAACTTGGGGCAGCAGGTGTAGCACCACCCGAAACTGAAATAGGTGTAGGAGCAGCGCCACCACCACCACCTGCAGGAACTTTAACAGCAGTAATTGCTTTAACCGCTTTAAAACCTGTAGCTAAAACAGTGGCAACGTTTGCTACTTTAGCAACTACATCAAAAGGTGAAGGTAAAGTAGATTTTTGTTTTAATGCTTCAGAAACCCCTACATATGTATTAATTGTTGCACTTGCTATACCTAAAGCTTTACCTGCAGCAGTTTCTTTACCTGCTAATTCAGATAATTGGCTTAATGTATTAGATGCTGCTTGTGCATAGGCAATTCTTTCTTCATAGTTTAGTTTAGCTATTAATGTCCTTGCATCTTCTTGCGCTTTTGCATCATCTGTTATTTTCTTTTGTGCAGCCGCATTTCTTTCAATATCACTTAAAAACCTTTTTTGTTTATCTTCTTCTTGTTTGGCAATCAAAGCATCTTTAGCACCTTGTACTTCATCTTCAATTTCTTGCTGTTTAGCTATGTAATCTTTTCTTTCTTGTATTCTTTTTTCTTCGGCTTCCTTTTCTGCTTGTCTACGTTTTTCTGCTTCTTGGGCTGCCTTATCTGCTGCTGCTTTTTTACGTTCTTGTTCTTTCTCTAATGCTTCAGCCCTTTTAGCAGCGTTTTCTTTTTCGGTAGCAGTCATTTCTTTGCTGCCTTTTTCAAACCTATCTTTAGCATTACTAAAGTTTTTACTAAAGCCACTAACAGATTCTTTTGCGTCTTTCCACGCACCGCTAAAATCCCCGCCAATTAATTTTTGAACAGCAGAACCTATCTTACCTAATGATTGGAATACAGCTGTAACGCTTGAATAAACCACTTTAAAGGCGTCACTAACATACGGCAATGCTTTTGTAGCTAAATCAATAAAGACATCAAATAAAGGTTCTATAGCAGCAAATACACCTGCAAATATTTTTTGCAAACTATTTAATAACGGCTGCAGTTTCTTTTGTGCTTTTTCATTATCGTTAAATGCAGCAGCTAAACCTGCTACTAATGAAACTATCAATCCAATACCTGTAGCTTTTAAAGCCCCACCGAAAGATTGTGTAGCTACTTTTGCTCTATTTAAAGAACCCCCTAAAGCACCAATAGGACCACCTGCTTGTTCTAAACTATCAATCCAATCAGATGATGCTTTTTTAGATGATTTAATCTTATCTTCTAAATCATCAATTTTATTATATATCTTTTTAAATTCATCTGAACCTGCTGCTGTGTCTTTTAATTGCCTTTTTAAAGCTTTTAATTCAGCGATTGAGCCTTGAACATTTGAGTTTACCTGTAAATCTACTTCTACTACTTTTGACATTTAATAAGTCTTTTAATTTGGTTTATTCCTTTGCTAAAGCTATTAGGTAATTCATATTTACCTTTAGCTATTTCTATTGTTTCGCTTTGCCCGTAATGGTTATCTAACATTAACAAGTTTAATATTTCTTTTATCATAGTATTCTAAAATCGTTTATTAGTGTTAAATTAACTTCGCCACTTGTTAAATCAAAATTCATATTATCAATCAAATATCTTGTATCGCGTATAATCACCCTATCGTTTAATCTTAATTTTGTCAATAGACTAATTGGAAACTGACACTTGAATGTATATTTTCTTGATTTGATATTATATATATTACTTAAATAATTATAATAATAAACGTTATACAAACTATTGCTTATTGGTGTCAATAATAAAGAACTAATTTCACTACCAAAATTCAAACTATAATTTGTAGACCCTATTAAAGTATCTTGACCAAAACAATTATAAGTAGTTACATTTGTATTAGTTGTGTCATATTTTAAATAGAAGTTACAAGTTTGTAAAGTGTTATAATCGTAAAGTATTACGGGTTTAGTTTGGTAATTCTTAAAGTCTTGTTTTAACGCGTAACCTACCTGAAGATTCTGTCCTGTTATTTTATTAAACAGCAAATTTTCAAAAGGTAATGATACACCATATTCACCACCGTCTGCATCTAAATCAGCTAACAAATCACCATACTGCGTTCCGTTATTTGAAGCGAATGCAACATTCATTAATGATTCAGACTTTTCGTATTTGAAATTTATTTTCTTATACGATTGCAATCTATCAATACTGACATCGTCACTTAAAACATATTGCGTAATATCTTCTATATTACCATCAGCATACCAAGATTCTAATTCTTGTATTTGGTAAACATTTTGCTCGTAACTAATACAAGTTAGATTGAACATTTTTAAAATTCCACTAAAGAAATCTTCTACTTTAATATCAGGCATAAAAGAAGAAATATTTACAAGTCCTGAAGTAGTAGATGAAGCTTTACTTGCTGTACCATTACTAAATCCTGTAACAGCTACAATTAAAGAATTCGCATACGTTAAAGGTGCTTCAGATTGTAAATAAAATTCATAGCTTCCAACGTTTGCAGGTAAATCAGATGTGAAATTTAAAAGCGTAAATACATTAGCTGCAGTATTTTTATTTGGAACAGGAAACGTATTTAATAGTGTTCCATTTTTATAAAGCAGTATTGAATAATCTATACCTGTAGTAGCTGCTGTAATAGTTAATTCTACAAATGAATTGGCGAATGTGGTAGGTTGATTATATGTTAACGTACTACCTAAAAACCATCTGCTACCTACAGGGAATCCTGAGCTTGTAGAAAATTCTATTTTTGTCAATCCACTTTTAGGTATAAATGTTTCTGCATTCTTTAACCATAAAAAAGCATTTGTAAACCTTGCATCAGTTAAAAAATTACCTTCAAATGTAATTCCATAATCAGATTCTATTGTTTCAAATACTTTACTTAAACGTAATGCAGGGAATAATTCAGATGTTAATATTGCACCACCTGAAGTAGTTATGTTATTAGTCGTACCTGTTTCTGACCAAACCCTATTTGAAGTAATCAATGGGAATTTAACATCGTTTGTTATTCCGCCTGTTACCCTGTCAACTACATCACCACCTGTATAAGTAAAATTGTAATCACTAAAATCTAAATCAAATAATTTCTTATTTGCAAACGTATCTTTTAAAGAAACTAAACTACCGAAAAAAGTGATAGTGTAATTTTCAGGAACACCATTTTTGATAGTAGATTTTTCTAATTGTATCTTACCTTTTCTAAATGGTATAGTATCTAATTCAATATAGGCATCTTTTCTTTTTCTTGCATCAAAACCACCATCAATAGAATTATTGTACCAATGTGAAAAGATAGCGTTGTTTCTATCGTTAGCAGGTACTGTAAAAGATTGGCTAAAATCTGTTCTTGTTTTTGAAATATCAGAAACATCTTGAACTGAAGATGTAATAGAAATCTTTTCATCATCAAACAATTCAACACGCTTTGCAATTCCGTTAATGTAAATATATATTCCTACTGTTACCATTAAATAACGTTGTTAATAAGGTTAAATGCGTAATCAAATTCTATTTCGTAATTGATATTTCTATCTTGCAATGAAGTTTTTAATGTAGTGCTTTGTGTTTTAACTTCAACAGGTTTACCATTTAATAAAACAGTTTCACTTAACAATAAATCTTGAATTAAATCTGAATAGTTTTCAGGCACAAATCCTGAACTTAATTTTACTGATTGCTTACCATTAATATTAAATGATTTACTTTGCCCTTTAGATGTGTTATAATCAATTGAATCCTGCAATAAATTAAAACTACTACCCTTAACATTAATATTATTAGTTTGTGCCTTAAAGAACGTTAAAAACTGCCACCCACCAAAGCGATTAATAAATGAACAAATTACAGGTGCATATTTAGGTTCGCAAATTGGCATCACATTATAAACGTAATCAGTATCGTTATAAGAAATAGTTAATGTATTGCCTTTATTATATTTTGCGTTTGTAGTTGACAAAGGTATTTTAAGCATTCCTTTTGTTTCTGTGTAACCAACTACTACTTCATTACGACCTCTTAAATCTTTATAGGTTGCAGTTATAACATCACCACTTTCAGGACTTATTAAAACGTTAACATAAGGAATAGATTTGGTAATGTCATATCTTATTTCTTTTGTATTATCAGATAATAACATAAAAGTATCTGAAGCATTGGTGTAATTATACCCATCTAAAAATTGAGTATAGCCATTAGTGCCTAAATAAGTTGTAGTATCTAATAAAGAATATGTACCTACTGAAGTTTCTTTATAGCGTTTAACTTCAACGTTAACCCACATAGTAGTAGAATCAGTTTCACCTGCTGCATAGTTAGGTGCTACGTTATCAATATATTCTTTTACAAATGGACTTATGTTATAAACATTTTCTATTTGAGTTGAACTTGCAATAGATTTACTAAATGTATAAGTTGCAGGTGTTGGTGCTGAACCTGTACCATTCCATAATCTTAATTCTATTTTAGAACCTATTTGCCCTGTTTCGTTAATCGTTATGAAGTAAGGACTTCTTGAATATATTATCATTTTATTTTATATCTTTTAAATTATAATCTACCATTGTTTCTACATCTTGACCGAATGCCTTCATTAAATCAGTGTCTATGTATTTCTTATATCCTGCTTCAAAAGGTTTAGTAAAAAATAAACTTGGCTTAATTCCTTTGTGAAAAATACTTCGAGTAATAAGATACCCTGTTTGCTGATAACTCATAAACTTTCCACTCTTCTTGTCTCGGAATTGAAAACCTTTCGCTTGTACCCATTTTAATATGCTTTTAGTTAAACCACCTTTTTTACCTGTACCTGAACCAAATCTAAACGGACTTTTAGGTGCTTTTGCTGAACTTGATTTACCTCTAACCCCTTGGTCTTGGAATTGTCCATATTCAGCCATAGAGAACCCCACAATTGAATAATTATCTTCTGTAAGCACTTCGCCTTTCAAACTATTGTATAGTTCTTTAGAAACGTTCTTACCGCCTTTAGATAGATTGCTTCTACTTTGTTGTATAACGTAATCTTTAAAACGCTTTAATACTGCTTGAACTTCTTTTAATTCTTGTGCCATATTAGCAAATAGTCATATCGTTTTGTGCTATTACATTCATTGTAACCGTTACACCTGCAATCTTGTTTTCAAATCTATCTACAAAGTATTCTATACTTGCACCATCTTGTAGTTGGTAACCATCATCAAATAAATCACCACGCCTTAACATTTCAAGTAATCTTGTCGCAACCATTTGTTGTGTGTTTAACACATCCTGCTCATTGTCATTACCTACAAACATATCTTCTACTTCTTCTTTAGATTCATCTACAATATCCATACACAAAACAGAAATACTATAGTTAAAAGTACTTCCGTTATAAGCTGCTGAATTAATCATTATGTGTGATAAAGGGAATATAGTTTGCTTGTTCAAGTCTACTTTGAATATATCACCAATGGTAACAGTATTTACAAAAGCATCAGCATCTAATTGGTCTTTGATTGCTTGGCTTATTTGGTAAAATCCTTTCATTACTTATTTTTATTTATTAATTTCATTTCTATATCAGTCTTTTCTTTTTCAAAGGTCAACCAAGTTAAACTTTGGTGTACGGGTAACTTGGAAACTTCATCAAATCTTCTAACGTTTCCTTGAGCAAGAGCATAGATACTTGAATACCATCCCCAACGTTTTCCAAATTGTGCTTGTTCAGAATATTCTGCACTTCCTGATTCTGCTCCAAATAGTTTATCGTACTGCTTAATAAGTCGTTCCCTAAATTGTAAAAAAAAACCATAGCACCAAGAACTACATCCAATGGTGCGTGTTTCATTACATCAGCATAGGTAATAGAACCTTGATATTCTTCTATTTCGTATTTGTTTCCTAACTTATTTGTAATCGGTCTATACAATACAGCCATTGCATTATGCATAGTGTCCCAATCAGTAATATAATTATCTAAATCCATATATTCACCTGTAGACATATCGTCAAGGTTAGGTATGAATCCAAACTCTACACCACCCATTTTAAAGCGTTGTATAAACCTATTTTCTTTGTTGAATAGATTGTTAATATTAGCAGTAATTTCAGCTACATCTTTGTATCTAATCTGTGCCACATCTTTTAAATCTATACCACAAAATAATTGCACCATTTTCTGCTGCAAAAATTCAGATTCTTCATTGTCTTTTGCAATAGCTAAAAACTTTTGATACTGCACTAATTTTATTTCTGATAGTGAAGTTGGTATTTTTAATTCTATCTTCATTGTTGTTTTTTCTTTATTAATAAATATTTTACATTATTGTATTAAGCTATGCATTTAAGCACAAAAAAGGCAGCCATTTCTGACTACCTAATTAACCAACCTATTTAAAACTTAATCTTCATCTGCTCGTTTACATTGTTTGTCACAATATGTTTTTTTACAAGCTTCACCACAATACCTGCATTCGTTTTCAGGATATTCGTTTTGGTAGTCGTAGTATTCCATATCTATTAGTTTAAAATTTCAACTTCAGCAATATTATTCAAACCTACAGTAGACCAACAAACGCCATTAAAATCTTTTATTATAGCGTGTCCTTCACCTAAATGTTTTTCAACATAACCTGAAGCTTTCATTACATAATATCCATCTTTGTCATAAGATTGTACTTTTGTACCTAATTTAAAATTTTCAAAATTTGCTTTCATAATTTCTGATTGTTTGTTTGTTGAGTACAAATATACATCAGTTATTAACAATACAAAAATTTTTAGAAATTTTAACAAAACTTTAACATTTACACTTTCAAATATTCTTCAGCTATTAAATACATTTTCTGCATCTTTTTTATTTCACCAATGTTTCGTGGCAAGTTAATTGGTACTTCAATCCCTTTAACGTGATGAATATAACATTGTATCGTGGCTATTATTTGTGCGTATGTCATTAGTAAACGTAATAAGTTCCTTTGTTAGGGTTTTCTAACTGATATGATACAATGTACCTTAATGCATCTATCAAGTGGTTGTGGTTGTCTATTGGTGTGTTACTTTTCTTTTCTAACCAACAATAGTTATTTAGTTCCCTGATTAAATTAATAGATTCAGGTGTAACTATTAAATCATAATCTTGTAGCAAAGCTATTCCAAATGTAACTGAACCCTGTCCTTTGATTGCAGGTACTATATTCAATCCTGCAGTTTGTAATTCAGATATCAATCTTGGTTCAGCACTATCAGCTACAATCAAACTATCCAAGCAATGCTGTTTATTTAACTGATAAATCTGTGATGTAGTTAATGCAGGTAAGCAATATCTTTCGTTGATGTATATCTTCTTATTAGCTGTGTCTATATTACATTCTACTAATGTAGTTGGGTCATTACTAAAACCAAAATCCTGACCAAATGCAGAAGCTCCTACTTGTTTATATTCACCTATTGTCCAATTGTTAAAGATTACACCTTCAGCTTTGTCTAACCATCCACCAAGAATTTGATGCTTATACTTTTCAGGTCGTCTTTGCTTGATGTTTTCTATTTGACTAATAAAAGATTCTGATAGGTTTTCTATGTTATCTAAATACGTTGTGTGTATATAAGTAGTATCACCTTTTACTAAATTACTTCCTGCTTGTATTCCTTTGTCTTCAAAGAATTTCTTATATATGAAGTGTTCTTTTGTTGCAGGGTTCAATACTAATAGCACTCTATTCTGTACACCTTTGGTTCTAATACTGAAGTCTATCTTTTCAAATACTTCTTCATCTGTTAGTTCTTCAGCTTCATCTAATACCCAAGTAGTAACACCTGCTAAAGATTTAAGTGATGCAGTCTGTGTACCACTGCTTGTTTTAATCCCTTTAAAGATGATTTTAGACCCTGTTTTTAGATTTACTATTTCATCCTTCGTAATATAAAAATCGTTGCTTAAATCGGCTGATTCTATCTTATCTATAAATTCAGGAATGATAGATACATTTGCTGATGTCAAAGTGTAACGTGTAAATAGTATAACGTGTCCTACTTCATAAGTTAACAATAGCAGAAACGAGTTCAAAGAATAAGACTTCCCTGAACCCCTTCCGCCTGTTATTACAAAGTACCTACTATCTGAACCAAGTAGATTATATTTGTTATTTAGACTTATCAATTTTGAATATATCTTTTATATTGAAGTCGTTAATATTGTGAGTAGTTTCAACTATTTCTTTAGGCTTACCAAATATATGTTCAGCAATAAACAATTGTCCACGTTGTGATTCCATTAAAGTACCTTTGACAAAAGCTATCTTTGTTTCGTCTTCGGTTTCTTTATTGTATAATTCCTTTAATGCTTGGATAAAAATATTGTTTACCTTTTGTTCTTCAACTTTAGATTTTCTACCTGCAGTTTTATGACCACCGTTGTTTCTTCTTTTATCTTCCATATTTAAAAAAGTTATTATTATTAATTCTATAATAAATAAAACTTATAGTTGTTAAATGAATTCGTATTCATCTTTGTATTTCTGCAAACCATTTGGTCTGTTATTCAAAGCTAAAGATAATGAAGAACGATTTATTCCTGTTTCCCTACATAGTTGTATCATACCACTAAATATTTTACCATCAGACTTTCTTCTTATAGGTTTCATTCTATGTGATTGTTCTTTCTGCATCTTTAAACTTTTATCTGATAGTCCTAAATCATCTATCAATATCTTTTTGGTTTTATACTTTGCACCATTCTTTATAGCATCTAATACATCAAAGTCTTCTTGTTTCCATTTAGGTCTTGGCAAGTCCCATAGATAAATACTATTGTTATTCGCTTCTCGCAATATTTTGCTTATATCTGAATTTTTCATTTGCCTTTATTAATTAAGTAATACCATAGCCAAATCAGTTTTGACCTTATTAGTTCATATAGTGCAATTATAACTAAATACTTCATAGCTTTATAGTCTTATGTTTTTATTCATTGAATAGAATGCTTCTAACCTTAAAGTAATTAATTCGTGTTGTTCAGTTCCTTTAGTAGCTTCTAATAGGTTGTTTAGGTTTTCTATTATTTTGTATTCGTATCTTGGTTGATTCAATTGCTTTTCTAAATCGTGCAGCTTTTTTTTAAAGATGTCTTCTTGTGATAGTTCTTGTTCTACTTCACCACCGAGTAGTTTTAATATTAAATTCTTGCAATCTAATATCTTTGGGTTGTAGGTTTCATATACTGAAAAGTTCTTTAATGAATGTACTACTGTAGCGTGGTTCATTTCAAAGTCTGATGCTATAGATTGTAAGCTTCTTTTCTTATATAGTTTCTTTACCAAGTAGAAGTATAATGCTCTTGCTTCTATTATTTCTCGCTTCCTGCAGTTTTCAGTTATATCTACTTTTAGTTCTCTTAAAATTAATTCTTTTATCTGATTTTCCATTTCTTATTTAATTATAAAATTCCACGCATTACATATTGATTTAAATCTACTTCTTCTTGTCCAAAAAAGTATTTGTAGTTAGCTATACCTTGTTCAAGTTTGTCTTTACCTTTTTGGTAGAAGTCATCACTACATTCAAAGATTCCAATATCTAAACTACCTTTGTCTATACATACAAATATGAATTCATCTACTCTAAACATTTCTTTATACATATAAGCTTGTAAGTCATAAGAGTATTTATCTGCTGAATATCTAAATTCATTTAACCCTGTAGTAGTTTTTAAATCTATTATTTGATTGCCTCTTAAAATATCTGCTTTGGCTCTAAATGGTATTCCATCTATCATTGCTACTTCAGGTATTTCAAATTCTGCACCCATAAAATAACTTGTAGCTTCATTGTTCTTTAGGATTGCATCAGCTAATCTTTCAGCGTCTCTTAATTCATTTGTAGTATATACGTTTTGTTTTTCTTCTACTGCAAGTTTGTATTCTTTTGCTGCTTTAGTTTTACAATCTACAAATGTGAAGTCATCTATCTTATTAGGTTCAAGTATAAGTGTATGGAATAGTTTACCATCTCTTAATGGTTGAGTTTCTGCTTGTCCGTACTTTGTAACGTATTTATATGTTTTAGGTGATTTAAGCACCATCTTTAGACTTGATGAAGATAATGCTTGTTTTCCTAAATAACCATAGTAAAAGTCATCATCATACATATTGTCTAATAATTCTTGTTTGTCCCAAATCTTGTTGTCGAATGTTTTAATTTTTTCTTGCATCTTGTATAATTAAGTCGTAAATATAATAGTGTGTTTGTATGTCTCTTTCAGTTGAATCTATCATTGCCATAAATTGGTCGTCATTTAATTGTGCGTTGAAGTATTCGTGGTATATCCATTGCAAGTCACGTTCTAAAGATTGTATCTTGCTGAATATTTTTATTGTTGCGTCTTCATTCATATATTGTTATGTTGTTTAGATTAGTCATTGTTTCTTCATAGTTTAGAATGCTATCTATTTCTTGCGTAAAGTAAGCTGATTCATTCCAATCTTGTTCTAAAGCTGATAGTACTGCTTTTAGTTTAAGTGCTGCGTAATCGTTTTCTAATGTTTCTAAAACGTAGATTACATTTTCTAATTCTGTTTTGATTTCTTGCTTTGTCATAATGTTTGGTTTTAATGTTTAAGCAAATATAAACAACTTATTTACATAGTGCAAGTATTAACATAATTTTAACAAAAAAAAGGATAGCTAATTGCTACCCTCTAATTTTAGTTTTATAATCTTTCTATATACTGCATTAACTCTTTCGCTATTCAAACCTCTGTTATAGTTAAACTTCATAATGCGTTGTATTCTTTGTAGTGGTGATTGCTTCATATCTATAGTCTTTTAAGTTTTTCTAAATACAAAATTAAATCCATTGCTTCTTCTTGTGCGTGGTTAATCCAATCTTGCCTTGTTAAATCTTCACGGTCTAATGTAGTATTGTATTTCTGTATTCCTACTTCACTACGTTGTTTGAACTTATTAATTACTGATTGAACTACACTATCTTGTATTTGAGTTTCAATCCATTGTGACATTGTATCTTTTACTTTCATATCAATTTGCTTTGGTTAACATATAATTCCATTATCTTCTTGGTTGCTTCATATTCGCTGAACTCTATCTTTTTGTTATTATCTTTTAAATATACTACATTTTTATAATCACTTGGAATGTATTTAACTATGTAGAATCTTTTGTTAGTGTTTGCTTCTAATGAATAAGCTACGTTTCTTTTAACACAATACACCATAGCGTTTACCTGTGTGTAATGTGGCGAGTAGATTTCTATTTTCTTTTTAGCCATCTTAAATTTTACTTCCTTTTTTTAAATTGTCAATAGCCCAAAGCGGTTGAAAATTTGTGTAGTGATTTAATTTAATAATTTCTTCTTCAGTAGTTGCACTTGCTAATGGTTTTATATGGTCTAAATGCCATTCTCCGTGATTTTCTATTGTCATTCCTTCAGTAAATTTAGATTTTATATAATTTCTAAATTCTACAATTGTACATCCTAAAATAGTTTCTGATTTAGATGATTTTTTATATTGATTAGTACCACGTTTAAAAGATTCTTTTATTAAACATCTAACGTTGTAAGAAAATTTGAAAATAAAATCTTCTTTTTTTCTTTTGTAAATATATTCATTAGAATAATTTTTATTTTTTTTTCTCCATTCTTTACAATATCCTGTTTTAAATTCTCTTTCTTTTGTTTTTTGTTTTATTTTTTCTTGATTATTTTTGTAATATATTTTATTTCTTTCTGTTTTGCATAATTTACATTCATAATTAAAACCATCTTTTTCATATTTATTTTTATGAAAATTATCAAGTGTTTTTAAAGATTTACAATTATTACATTTTTTCATATTATTTAAGTTTTAAAAATTCAGCTTGACCATATTCTAAAAACCATTCTTTGTTTTCTTTATACTTTTCAATAACTGCATTAATCATTACGAGTTCATCCAAATCTGAAGTAGTTAATTTTATAACTATGTCTTCAATACTATTTAAAATGTTTGTAGTCATTTCTGCATCAGCGTTATATATCTTTCTGTATTCATCATAAACTGTAGTTTCAAGATGTAATATCACTTTATTAAGTAAGTGCTTTAAAGCGCCGTTATATTGCTTTGTGTAACGTAAATTCTCATTACATTCTAAAAGAAGTTGTGATAGTAATACACTCTTTAAATATTCTAATTGTATTGGATTATTGTTCATTGTTCTGATTTATTAAATTAGTTAATAGTAAATTTATTTGATTGAAAACATTTTGTTTTTCGTATAGTTCATCTTTTTCGTAATAGATTAAGAAATGTGGCACACCATAAGTTAGTTTGTATAATTCCCTTTGCTTATTATGATTGTCTTTTGCTTTTAGTTGGTATGGGTTACTCATATATTTATAAGTAATTGGTTTAATCTGTAAACCTAAAATTAAAATACCATTAGAAAAGCATTCAAAATCTGTAAAATATTGTTCGTCCTTGTTATAATCTGCTTTTTCAAAAGTTAAGTTTGGAAATTGCTCTTGCAGTTCTTTTACCAAAGCTATTTCATTTAGCATTCCATTCCAAGTTTGACCTATTATCCTATGCTTAACGTATGCAAAAGAATCATTAATATCTAATGAAGTAATAGCTAAAGACGTATTGGCTAATACCTTTGGGTATCGTTCTAAATAATATTCGTACCATTCACTACTATCTATTTGCTCTACTGATTTATAATAGTCATCAAATAGCTTTGCACATTTACCTACTTTGTCGCTCCTGAACAAGCTATTAATAGCAGGTTCTTTATTTAATTGCCTATAAACTTTATCATCTATAGGCATATCAAATCTAAAACTACTGTACTTGATATTCATTAAATACTTTTCTTAAGTCGTTAATAATATCACGCCAACAAGAAGCACAATTACTATCGTCTAATTTTACTTCAAATACTCTAAAGTAAATAGCTTGTATTTGCCATTGTTCGTTTGGTGTTAAACTGCCTTTCTTTGGTGAAACAAAAGGTTTTAAAGCTTCATAGTCTGATTCAGTTAAGCAATTAACTTTTCTTCTATATGGAATTAAGTTATTTAGTTTTGCTTTTCGTTCTTCGCAACCACAATCTAAACCTGTGGCTTTGCTAAATGTTTCTACTACTTTTTTAATTCCTGTGGCTTCGGTGATTTTTTCAATCGTATCACCAAGTCCTTGTGACGGTTTTTTTGTTCTTGCTTTTGCCATAATTAATAAATTGAGTTATAATCGTTTTCTATGTAATCAGTGTAATCTTTTTGAAACTTATCCTTCAAAATAATTTTGTAATTCTTAATTGAATTGAATATTGAAATCAAACTAATATTAGTTTCTTTGGCTATATCACGCATAGATAAATCTGTGTCCCTGTATAGCTTAAATAGTTTTCTATCGTACCAATCCCAATTTTTTATTTCTTCATCTATCAGCATACATATATCGTTATATGCTTTATGTTCTTCTATATTTGAATCATCGAATAACTCCCAACACCCATCAAAAGAAACTTTGTTAATCTTTTTCTTTTTGTTATAGTATTGATAAAATAAAGAACGTAAAGTGAAGTACATATATCCCTTTCTTACCTCACCGTTTGAATCAATTAATTTATCAGCATCTGCATATTTCCATAGTGCAATATAAGATTCCTGTACTATGTCTTCAGCGTAGTCATATTCTCCAAATGTTTGAATAACTTTTACCCAATCGTTATGGTACTGTGCCACTTTGGCTAACCATTGATTATTCATAAGTTGTCCAAACTATTGTAAAACATATTACACCTAAAAGAACCTGAATAGTGTGTTCTGTTACACCGTCTTCTTCTTCACCATCGTAAAGCCATCCAACCATAAAACCAATAATAGGGTTTATAATTAATTCACCGCCGTACTTTTGAATCATCATTAGGACAATCCAACAAACTGCTGCAATAGCAAATAAAATTGTAATCATAAATAAATTTTTGCGTTAATAATACACTCTTTCTTTTCTGATTGTATTGGTCTAACTTGAAAATTTACGTTAATATGTGTTAAGTTTGTGTCTGTTTGGTAATAGTGTTTAACTGCTTCAGCTACATCAGTTAAATGCAATTCATTTTCTAATTCTATTAAGTCTTCTATTTGTTCTAACTTTAAAAGCACATCTTGCACAAAAGAAAACATAACTTTATTATCACAGAATATCAATCCTGTTCTTGATGCTGTATTTTTTAATTCCTGAATTTGGTTCTTAATAGTTGTTTTCATTTTGTAAATATAATTAAAAGTTATTAACAATTTAAAAAACTCCTGCAAGTGGGTCGTAAAAAGCACCTGCAACCTGTGGTAGACCAAATTTATTAACAGTAAAACTAAATGTTTCAAATGATGCGTTTCTACTTCTTTTGCAGCTTACAGTTACCAAGTCTTTATTCACCGTGTTAAGTTCTAATTGTATTTGCGTTTCTGTTTTCTTTTCTAAAAATGAACCTAAATGCCCTGTAGGTTTATCTGAACCGAAGTTACTATGAATAACTGTTATAATGTGACAATTCAATTCTTTTGACCATTTCATTAATTTCTGCACTACTGCATTTGATTCTTCAATATTGTTTACATCACTACATAAATCAGCTACCCCATCTATAATTACTAAACCTACATCTTTACCTTCTAATTTTTCGTACAAGTACCATTCTATAAATTGTATGCGTTCTTTAAATCCTAATTGACGTAATGCAAACGTATGGTATTTTTTTGTATCTATTTCAGTCATATCAATTGGTCTTCTAAAAACCATTTGAGCGTGAAAGTTCCCTTGCTCTGTATCGAAATGTATCAGGTGTTTTCCGTTGCTATAACCTTGTAATTCTCCACCGAATGCATCAAGTCTACCTTTCATATATACAGCACTTAAAAGTGAAATAAAGAATGTCTTCTTGCTTTTAGGCGGTGCTTGTACAAAGCTGAAATTTCCGTATGTTCCTAATGGTAATGGAAACTCTTTTACACCATCTTTTGTTTCGTATGTTTTTGTACCTAAAGATAAAGCAGGTTCAGGATGTTCTATTTTTTGTGTTGGGTCTATTCTTAATTCATCTTCATACATTTCCATTAGGAGTTGTACTGCATCTTTATCTAATTCCATTTGTTTCCTTTTCTTAAATTATCTATTGCCCATAATGGTTGAAAATTTGTATAGTGATTTAACAATATAACATCTTCTTCTGTTTTAGACAAAGATAATGGTTTTATGTGGTCTAAATGCCATTCTCCATAATTTTCAAATGTCATTCCTTCAATAAATTTATTTTCTATATAAAGTCTAAATTCTTGTATTGTACATCCTAATATATTTTCTGTTTTAGAATTTTTATTAAATTTATTACTTCCTCTTTTAAATGAATTTTTTATTAAACATCTAACATTGTTTTTAAATCTAAAGATATCATCTGTTAGTAGTCTTTGTTTTTTGTATATATATTCTTTATCTCTATTCTCTTTTATAAGTCTCCAATTTTTAGATTTAATATATGAACAACATTTACAATAATAATGAATTCCAAAAGGTCTATTTTTTGAAGCATTAAAAAATTCTGTAGTTGCAGGTTTCCATTTAGAACAAGAAGAGCATTTTTTTTCTTTTTTATAAATATTAATAGATTCTCTACATAAATTACATTTTGAATTATTTTTTATTTGATTATTTAGAATAGAAGGGGTATTTGAATTAGATTCAGTACCACAAAATTTACATATTTTTTTAAAATAATGTCTTTCATATTTTTGGTTTCCTAATTTTAATCTTCCTAAATATTCTGTAACTTTATAAGAACCAAATTCAACACCTATATATTTATATTTAATTTCATCATATAATTCCATAATGTTTTTTATTTAAAAAGGGGAGCATTTTATTTACTCCCCTGATTTAATTTAGAACGGCAAATTATCTGAAACAGTTTGTGCTTTTTCAGCAACGTTTTGTTCCTTTTTAATAGCTACGATGTTTCCATCAGTCCAAACTACTGACCCGTTACCAATATAGTTTTTTGGTTTCTTAACATCACGTTCTTCTTTTGTTTGTGAATCAAAAGCTGATACATTTTGTCCAAACTGATTTGCATCATCATTTACATTAATTGTAAAATTGTAATACACTTTTCCGTCTTTACCTGCTACAAATTTCTCTTTAGGCAATTGGTCTACTCTTAAGCTTAAATTAATTAATGCTCCCATAATATTTGTTTTTTTACTTTGCCTACCTTTTTTTCCTGTTGTCAGCTATTCAGTTTTATTTATTTTACTTTTAGTAATTCGTCTTTAACTGCTTTTGCTAATTTATACTTTTTTTCAATAGCTTCTATATTACCACCACTTTTTAAGTATTCAATTGATTTAGTAAATTCAGGTGTGTTTTTATTTAACCATTTTTTATCGTCAACCAAATCAGCTATTTTTATACCGCTATCGTGCTTGTTAACCGCATCAGCATCTTGTGTATCGTCAATTAGTAATAAATTACCTAAAGCATACTTTTTAGCATATGAACTTGCAGAACCAAATTGTTGAGGTACTTGCATACCTTTTTGATTTAAATCTACACCTACAATTGCAATAGTTGATAGTTCATTAATTCCATTGTTGTCATATACTGTAGCAGTAGATTCCATAATAGGTAACGATGAATTTACATCTATTAATCTTTCTGTAATAGTAAAAGATACTCCATACTTTTCGTTAAACGGCTTTAAACCTTCTAATATATCTTCAGCACTTCTAAAGTTATATTTACCAAAGCTGTTAAATCTTGACTTGTTAGCTTTAAATTCAATTTGAATTCTGCTTAACTTTTCGTTTAATGATAACTCTTTCATAATTAGTTTTGTTTTAGTTCGTAAATTTGTTGTTTGATTAATGTTTTATATTCTTCTGTTATACCTTCATTTAATGCTTCAAAGCAATAAGTTGCAAGTAAATTGTTTTCCTGTTTTAGTTTACAAATTTCTGCTTGTAATGCTTCTATTTGAAATCTGTTGAAGTCGATTAAATCTTTCATTAGTATCTTAAAATTATTTGGATTAAAAAATACAAAGCTAATGCTTGTGCGAATAAAATTTGGTAATTTGCTTTTGTTAAAAATGTTTTGATTGCTTTCATAATTTGTTATTTGTTAATGTTTGATGTGGCAAATATATAACAGGTTTTTTAATAAACAACTATGATTTAAAATTTTAACATAATTTTAACAGATTGGCAAAAAAAGGGCTACCGTTTAAAGTAGCCCAATTTAACATTAACCAAATTATAAAAGAGAATCAGAAAAGAAATGTCAAAATAGCTTGTTAAGCTCTGTATAATGCTGAATCATATCTTGCAGCTCTACATCGGTAAATTTACAAATAGTTTGTGATTTAGCATATAGTTGTTCAGGGAAGTTATCACCATATTGTGAACAAAGGTATTTAGTATATAAATATATTTCACCTGCTCTAAACACATTGCATCCTGCACATTGTACATTACAGTTTCTTTCATCCCAACGAGTGCTATAATGTCTTCTACTTGCCCAATGTCCATTCTGAAGTTTCGACCAATGGTCTTTCTTTCCACAAGTAACGCATTGTGCTATGTCATTTACAGCATCTTTGCGGCGAATATAAATTGAAAACACCATATCAAGCTTTTTAATAAGCGAAGTCCTTGTTGGTTTCTTTGCCATTATATTCTATTGCCTTTTTTAAGATTATCTATTGCCCATAATGGCTGAAAGTTACTATAGTGATTTAATGCAATTATTTCTTCTTCTGTTTTAGCAAGTGAAACAGGGTAAATATGGTCTAAATGCCATTCACCTTGATTACTCCAACTCATACCTTCAGTAAATTGTTTTTCCAAATGTAATTTAAATTCTTCAAAAGTACAGCCAAGTATATTATAAGTTTTTGATTTTTTAGTATAATTATTCTGTATAAATTTTGTGTAAATTAAAGTTCTTATATTTGAACTTAATTTAAATAAAACATCATTATTTTTTCTTTTTAAATTATATTCTCTTATATATTTAGTTCGAACTTCTTTGTTTTCTTGACACCATTTTTTTGAATATTCTTTATTTTCTTTTCTCCATTTTTTTGAATATTCTTTAAGATGTTCTTTATTTTTTTCTCTATAAGATATACTGTACTCCTTTACACAAAGTTTACACTTATTACAAAGTTTATCTTTTGAATAATTATTTTTACTAAAATTAGTAAAAGGTTTTTCTATTTTGCATTTATTACATTTTTTCATATTATAATTACTTATACTCAAATATACAAAATACTTATAAACAAAATGTTAATAAATATAAAACTTTGGTATTATAAAACTATTATATATTTGTAAAATAAAATCCGATGCGTCGAAGACTTGAAGAACCTAATAAATATGGAAGCTTCTTGGAACAGGTAAAAATTGAAAATATCTTTTTTCTTATGGGGGGTTTTTCTTTATTTTCTTTTTATTTTCTTAAACTTGTTTTATTTTTCTTTTCTTTCTTTTTTAAATAAAAAAATATAAACTAAAATTTAAATAAGTTTTTAAACCTATAAATTAAAAATAAAATAATAATTAAAATAAGTATCCATAAAAAACTAAAACTTCTTCTATCTGTTTTTTTTTCTTTTATATTTTTAGTTTCTTGCTTTGATTTAGAAACTTGTTTTAAAACATTTTTAGACACTATTATCTTACTTGTATCTACTAATGTTTTATTTTGTTTTTTGTATTTTAAAACAGCGTTAAAATAGCTTGTACCATCTATTACAATAGGTAAACTATCATTCAATGGTTTAATTTCTAATTCTGTAGTATTTTCAGTAAAATAAACATTTTTGTTTATAATTGAAGTGCTATCTGTTTTTGTGATAGCTGTAGAATCTGTATTGATTTTTATATCTGTTTTAGATACATCTACTTTTCTTGAAGCACAAGAAGTAATTAATAAAATTAAAACTAAATATTTCATTTGGTAAAGTATAATGCTGATTCAGCAATGCGTCTATTTGTTAAACCATTTAAAACTTTACCATTTGCTTTATTCCACTTTAAAAACTCTTTAGCTATATTACCATCATTTGGATTTATGTTTACCAATTTTAACAAAGTAGATTTTTGTAAATTAGATACACCTACATTATAAGCAAAAGAAGTTAATGCGTTTAACTGGTTTACAGTTATTTTTGACTTTACAAGTTTCAATACATCTTCAGCAAATTCATCAGCAGTATGTGCTAATATTTCATTAGCGTATTCTTTTGTAATTTGTTTGTCTGTAATTTTAACTTTAGTTCCGTTTGGGTAATAAGTGTTACCATACCCAATAGTAGAAATACCTGCAGGACATTTGTAAGGTCTGTCACTATAGCCTTCAAACTTTTTTATTAATTCGTAACCTTTATCGCTTAATTTCATTGAAGTCTGCTTTTATTTCTTTAGCTCTATTAAATGCTGTTTTTAATAATTGCCAAATATCAACTTTAAATGAAGCTTCAATGTTTTCTTTAATAGATACTAATTCAACAAAGATTAATAGTATAGCACAAATCTTGGTAAACATAAAGTCAAAACCAAAAGCGTGTTTTACGAATTCATTTAAAACGAATTTGTCAATTAAGAATAAAAAGATTATACATATTTCGTATAATGCCATTTTAGAAATTACATTGCTTAATTTTCTACTTCTTATTGATTGTAAACCTTCAAGCTTTATGCTTTTAAATATACCTGTAAAAGTATCTAAAATTATTGCACTACCTACGGCTATCAATAAACCGTAGATAGGTACAAAAAATAATATTAATGAAGCAAAAAAATAATTAATGTATTTCATTTTAAATGTTTATTCTTATTCTTCTATTACTTCTTCTTTAGGTGCTAAAGTATTAATAGCTTGTGCCACTGCTACTGCATCTGCTAATTGTAATAAACCACCTTTTTGTGCTAAATGTGCTACTTGTACTAAAATTTCAATTGCTTGTTTAGTTTCCATAATTGTTTGTTTTAATTAATTTTTATTTGATTTACTTAAAAATAACATAATGTTACTTTTGTTTTTAGTTTTCAAATGGGGGTTGTAGTGTTACATTAACGGGGTTAATTAGTAAGTCTAATTGCTTGTCTAAATTTTCTTCCATTGCAGGTACATCTAATGTAGCTTCTAACCATCCGCACACTTGGTCTTTAGTTAGTTCTTCATAAGGTGTAAAATCTTCACCTGTTGGTAAAGGCATCGAAGTAGCCCCGTAAACATCTGTAGAAACACCATCTTTTTCTGCAGCATAACGCCAATGAATTGTAATTACTACATCTTGTAAATCACCATCTTTTTTGATACATTCCATTGCTGAAATTATCCACTTAAATTGTGTCATATTATTTATTTATTAATTTTTTTAATTCTTCAATTTGTTTTTGTTGCTCTTTAATAGCATTTACTAAAGCTGCATAAATACCTTCTTTGTCAAGACCTAATCTATTACCTTCTTCAGTTTCAAATTCTTTTACTAATTCAGGCATCACTTCTTGTACTTCTTGAGCAATAAATCCAAATTGTTTTCCTTGATTTATTTTGTCATCTTTCCAATTATAACTTACAGGTCTTAATTGTAGTATTTCATTTAAACCATAATTTAAACTTACAATATTATCTTTTAACCTATTATCCGAAGGGTTTGTACTTGTTAAAGCACCACCATTAGAATATACTAAACCTGTCCCTAAATTACTAATAACTACACTATTTGAACTTAAAATAGATAAAGGTGTTGAACCTATGTTAACATTGTTAATGTAAAAATCATTTGAAGCACCTAAAGAAAAAGTATATTTAGTACTTCCGCTTCTTTCAAGTGTTAATGGTGTTGTACCTAAAAATCTACCTACACCTGCTACGTCTAATTTGTAACTTGGACTTGATGTACCGATGCCTACATCACCGCCACTTAATAAAATCTTACCACCATTACCACCTATTTGTACATCTAAAGCAGCTGAAGCTGAATAATCGTATGCATCTAATTTTAATGTGCTTCCGTTGTTATATAAATAAATTGCTTTATTATTTATAGCTGAAGCTATACCTGTATCTGAAGAACCTGTAGATAAAATCTTTACCCAAGAAGGTATACTTGAAACAGTACCTGAACCTACTTGCAATGCTGATACAGGACTTGTTGTACCGATTCCTACGTTGCCACCTGAAGTGATACGCATCTTTTCAGAATCATTAACTCCAAAAGTTAAAGGTGTATTTGTAACAGTTTTTACCATTCCAACAGCAGCACTACTATCAACAGAAAATACCATTCTATTTGTAGCACCTGAATCAGTAGAAACAAATCCACCGCCACGACCGCCTCTATTTTCTAAGTTTGCACCATATCCATAAACTTGGTAATCAATTGGAGAAGTTGTGCCAATTCCTACGTTGCCTGAAGCATTAATTAAAAAAGCAGTTGTATTGTCTGATTTTTGAAATTGTGCTAAATTACCTGTACCTGCATTATATAAATACAAAGTTGTACCTGTGCTACCTGAATTATTTAAAGATAAATTTAAACCTTGTCCTGATGTAGCAGTAGAATAAGCAATAGTAAGTGGTTTAGTTAAATTTACATAAGTTGAAAATTCTGTAAAGCTACTATCACCTAATGCAGTTGAACCTGTATATAATGGAATTTTTCCTGTAGTTCCTGAACCTGAAATACCTGCAGAAATAGTCCAACTTCTATTTGCACTTAAATCAAAAGTAGTTCCGTTAATTGTTAACGTTCTTGCAGTTGGTGTATAAGCAGTAGATGTATAAGCATTAGAACCTAAATCACCTAATTGTGTAGTTAAAACACCTGTAGCATCGTTATACTTAAAGTTTGTTATTGTTTTTAATTGATTACTTGCATCAGCATAAACAATTTGACCATTAACATTACTTGCAGCAGATAAAATAGGCATATTGCTAAAGGTTTTTACACCCGAAATAGTTTGACTTCCTGACAACTTAACAACTGCACTATCTAAAGCGTATGTACTATTATCATAAGAAATAGTAGTTCCTGATATTTTAACAAAACCTGTTCCGTTTAAAGCTGTTTGTTTAGCATTAAATGTAGTCCAATCTGTAGAACTTAAAGCACCATTTGCTGAACTACTTGCAATACCTAAACTTAAAACTTGAGTTGATAAAGATAATCCATTTGCAGTTCCAATAGTTACCGCATCGTGTAATTGGCTTGTTAAAGCATAAGTATTAGAATCTAAAGAACCATCACCTTTTAAAAATTGTGAACTTGTACCTGCTAATACAGTACCTAAAGATTTATTTTTCCAAAGTGAACTTGCACTTTCATATACTAAAAACTGATTGTTAGATTTAGAAGTAATTAATACATCGTGAATTTCATCTAATTCGTAACCATTTTGTATTTTAACTTCTATTTGTCCTTGTGTTGGGTGTGAACGTGTAACAACTCCAATATAAACCAAATGCGCAGGGGCTACTTGTTTTGTAGTTGTATAAGCACCCGCTGTAGTAGAAGATAAATATAGCTGTGTTCCTTCAGTAATTGCTGAAGTATCTAAACCTATAATATCACCTACACATACTACATATCCGTTTGAATTATTAGCTATATCCGCTTGTAATATTCCAAATGTTTGTGCAGATGTAGAATCACTTGTGGCAATAGCTTTTGCTATCGTTGGCTTATTACCATTAGCACCATTGATATAAACTATAGTTCCTTTTGTTAAAGTAGAACCTGTAGTGTTTCTTACTTGACGAACTAATGTACCTGCTTGACCTGCTACAGGGAATGTGATTAAAGAACCATCACCTGCTATGTATTGTGTAGTATCACCTGTAGGGTTGTTAAATTTAGCATTTAAAGCATTTTGTAAATCTGTTTGACTACTTAATGTTCCTGTAATTGCACCCCAAATAGCACTATTAGCAGCGATTTCTATATAAGTAGAACCACTCCAACGGTATATTTTATTGTTGTCTAATGTTACATATATCTTACCTGTCTCACCTGTAGTAGGTAAAGCAGCATAATTAGCTACTTCTACCACGTCATCTACATAAGAAGGTAATTCTGAAGCAGGAACTTTTCCACCTACCAAATTAGCTTTTAAATCTAAAGCCGATTGTAAGTCGGTTTGGTCAGATAGTGTGCCTAATATATCGCCCCATTTAGCATAAGAACTACCTTTGTTAATATTGATTTCAATTACAGTAGGTGTTATGTTTAAAGTAACATCATCTGCATTATCAATTACACTAATATCTACGATTTGGTCGTTTGGCTGTGCAGTAACTTCAATGTTATTTACAATTTCAGTTACACCAATAGTAATATCATCACCCATTTTTTTATCTTGTTACTTCGTTAGTAATATTAAACCCACCTTGTACATACGTTTTAACTACTCCACTTGCTAAAGTAATTTGTATATCATATACATAATTATAAACAGGAATGTCTATTATTTGTGTGTTTATTTTAAATTCTCCATTTGTGGCATTAGTTATTGTAATACCTGCAGATGAAACCGAAGTAAGAGACAAAGCAGCATTAGTATCTGAATAGCTTTTACGCAATTGCATTTTAATAGTTGCACCTGTTAAATTAACAACTGCAGTATTAATCTTTAATTGAAAAGCAACTTCATCAAAAGTGTCCCCCTTTATATGTGTAAATTGTAAACTCATTTTTTATCTTTTATTTTATTTAAAAATAGTTGCAGTTTTTTTACGTTAACCGCTTTTGGCTTATAAGTTTCTTTTTTTATCATAGTACCCAACTTACAAAATTAGCTTCTGAATCAGGGAACATATCCCCGTTTGAATTAGTGTTATATTCAGGAAACGTTGCTGTGTTATAACAGATATAATCCAAGAATCTATTAGTATAGTGTTGTGCTACATCACGCTCTTTTTCAATTAAGAAATCTATTTCGTTCTTTTCAACGTTTGTACTATTCTCGCTGTTGTGTTTATATACACCTTTATTAGCTATTGTATATGCCGAATAAGGCAAATATTCTACCATAGCCCAATGTATTACCATTGGTTTAATATACTTGCTTAAAAGTGTTGTATATGGACTTGCTAAAGTACCTGCTACGATATCATCGTTTATTTTATCATATAGTTTAGTTCCTAAATAGTTTTGAATATGAATATCCTGTGCTATTTTTACAAACTGAATGAATTTATCCGTGTCAACGTTTCCATTCATTACTGTGTATTTAACTATATCTTCTCTTGTTACAAATAATGCTTGAGCCATATTTTAATTTTCTTTATTATAGTCAGGATGATGTCCGTGATTTGGCATATCGTATGGTGTCATAGCAACCTCTTTAGGATTTCTAACTCTATAGCCATATTTTTCTGCCTTGTTTGTACTAATTTTAGTTGCATTAGGATTGGTAACATCAATCTTTACATTGTCAAATGAAACGTAAGTTTGTCTTAACCATTTGTGCTTACAATTAACCCCACCTTTGTATAAGAATAAATCATAAGGCAATCCTTTGTGACCTTGACCTGCATTTACAAAATTAGAATTAGTATTTACTATATCTTCTTTTCTGTAAAGTTTAGATGCTCTTAACATTTTATTGCAAAATTCTCTTTCACCTGATTCAGCGCCTGAATATTTGTATCTTGTAATGAATCTAATACCATCTACATTTTCATCTTGTGAACTCTTTGCGTTAGGTCTACCTGTAATAGCAGTTGCAAGTTTTTGAATTAAAGACAATTCTTTCTTTTTAGGATTGTTTAAAGATTCAATTTCAGCATCTAAATCTTCTTCAGATTCTAAATCTACTTCAGTTTCATCAATCAAAACCCATTCTTCACCAAGTTCTTCACCTTTATCAATTAAAGCGTTTGCAATATTTGGGTCTGTATGTGCAGACATTTTAATACCTGTTTCTTCTTCAGCAGTTTCAGCATTCATTCCTGAAGCATCTACAAATTCTAAAGGTTGTATAGTTTTGAAGTATAGTTTTAAGCTAATATCATTTACTGCTAAAATTTCATCAATAGCATTAATCAATTCCAATTGATAAGGTTTAATTACAATGTTATCGAATAACAAAGTAGCAGTTTTAATTTCATCTGCGTTATTACCTAAACCACCGCCTGTGTCACGAATACCTAAAAGCATAGGCGAAGTAACTCTATGCCCTACAATTAACTTTTCAAAACATTCAGTACTTAAATATTCATAGTGTGCAGGTGCATCATTCAAAGGTATATCTTCTACTGTAGTTTTACTTTCTGCATTGGCATTAAAAGCTACAATTACTTTTTCACCTCTTGAACCTGTAATTTTACTTAATACGTCACGTTTAATTTTGTCACGCATTTCTTCATTAGGAATACCATTATTGAAGTTAATTACTTTAGTACCTGAAAATCCGTTTTGAACGTCATTAATCAAGTAGTCACTAATTTCTTCTTCTAATTTAGCATAAGGCAAAGCACCTGAATAATCAATAGGTGTGTAATAATGAAATCCACTAACATAAGGATGTACCACATACATTTCAACTTCATTACCATTTCCGAATCCAAATGCAGGAATTCTTTTAGCTTGTTCAGAAGGTTTCTTTTTAGTCCAATCAGGGTAATAATACCAAGCTTCAATTTCTCCTTTGTCATTACACTTTTCTGCTCTTAATGTATTCATTGGGAAATGGTCAATAGATTTAACTTTGCCTTTTTCCATTACAACTTGCATAGCACCCATACCGAGCATTTTACGCTCCATAGCTACTTTCTTCAGCATATCACCTTTTATGATACTACGCATTTGTGCATATTCATTAGGCTTACGATTAGAATCTAAAGCATCCAATCCTTTACCATAAATCATATTGGTAACACCTGTTATAATAGCGTTATTTGTTGCTGAATACAGATATCTATCAATCAAGTACTGAAAGTAGTTATTGTCTACTCCATACTCAATATAATCTGACTTTTTGTTTTCTTGAATTACAGGACTTGTATAAGCCGATAATTGAACAATTGATATATTACTCATAAATTATAAAATCGTTGTTTGTAGCGTGTGCTACATATTCATCCTTGTTTACTGTGTAATCTTTTAATACTTGATTTGTACAAAATACTTTATCTTTATATACAACCTCAACACCGTTTTTAATAGTAAGATTGTAAAATGTATTTTCTTTTAAGTCAAATATTTTAGAAGTAGATAAATAATAAGAATCTAATGTAAACGTA
>Ga0181363_1000064_pt1 | contig 31212 bp, 52 predicted proteins | sample Fa13NDMLBSN_FD_130109 | JGI IMG/M metagenome (GOLD analysis project Ga0181363, IMG submission 130109) | Freshwater viral communities from Lake Michigan, USA - Fa13.ND.MLB.S.N | ecosystem: Environmental > Aquatic > Freshwater > Lake | place: USA: Michigan | collected 2013-09-23
AATCGCCCGAGGACGTTAGAACTGCAATGGTCAGAGGCCACTCAATTGTTCCTCAATTTGGCAAGCGCGTTACAGATGTCCTCAAAGGAATGCTCAGGCCCGCACTGATCCCCGCCAAGGGCAAGCACCTGGTCGTGGCCGACTGGGCAGCCATCGAAGCCCGCGCCACACCATGGCTGTCCAACTGCCCCGCAGGCGAGCGTAAGCTGGACATCTTCGCCAAGGGCGAGGACGTCTACAAGGTCAACGCCTCGGCCACCTTCAACGTGCCCGTGGCCGAGGTCAACGGCGAGCAGCGCCAGATCGGCAAGGTTCAGGAGCTGGCCTGCGGCTTTGCTGGCGGCGTGGGTGCCTTCGCCGCCATGGGCCGCGCCTACGGTGTGCATCTGCCCGAATCCGACGCCAAGCGCATGGTGGACGCGTGGCGGCGCGCCAACCCATGGTCGGTGCCTTACTGGCAAAACCTGGAAGAAGCCTACACCCGCGCCATGCGAAACAAAGGCCATGAATTCAACGTGGGGCGGGTTACCTACATGTTCGACGGCCAGCACCTTTGGTACGCTCTACCCTCTGGGCGTGTGCTGTGCTACCCCTTTGCCAAGCTGGAGCCCGATGGCGTGACCTACGCCAAGGCGGCTTGGAAGCCAGCGGCAGACGCAAAAGAATGGCCCCGTGCAAGGCTTTGGAAAGGTCTGGCGTGTGAGAATATCACCCAAGCCACCGCCAACGACCTGCTGCGCCACTCACTGCGCCAGCTTGACGACGTGGTCTTGCATGTGCATGACGAAATTGTGTTGGAAACAGATCGGCCAGAGGAAATGGCCGAACATTTGGAACGTGTGATGTGTACGCCACCTGATTGGGCCAAGGGTCTACCCCTTAGCGCAGAGGTGGCGATCATGTCTCGATATGGCAAATAAAAAGCCCGCTGGCAGGCGGGCTCAAAAGGAGATCTAATTGGAATTCGTTGACTTTATCACAAAACTCGCCCCAGAAGGCGAAACAGCGTTGATTGTGCGTCAAAAGCCACAGATGAGAGATGGCCAGATGCAATTCCACGCCGATGGGGCGGTCAAGGCCACATGGCCAGCGTACCTGCCCAGCAAGGGCACCAAGCCTGGCCAAGCGTGGTACGGCAACACCGCCAGCTTCATCATCGACCGCTTCGTGGATGGCCGCGTGTCAGCGTCCGCAGCCAATTGCGAGTACATCTTGGTGATGATGCTGGACGACATCGGCACCAAGTCCAAGGTGCCCCCGCTTGAGCCCACTTGGATCATGGAGACGTCGCCTGGTTCGTTCCAGTGGGGCTACGCCTTCAGCGACCAACCCACCAAGGCCGAATTCAGCGCGGCCATCCGCGCCATTGCAGACGCGGGCTACACCGACCCAGGTGCCTGCAACCCCGTTCGCAACTTCCGCCTGCCAGGGTCGGTCAACTTGAAACCTGGCCGTGACAGCTTTGAATCCCGCTTGGTCGAGTTTCATCCCGAGCGCGAATACACATTGGACGACATCTGCGCCGCCCTTGGCGTCACGCCCGTCGAGGCCGACTCGCTCACCCTGCGCCCCATTCGCTTGTCCGACGACGGTGCCGACGACGTCATGGCGTGGCTGTCCGAGCAGGGCTTGCTACTGTCTAAGCCCAACGGCGAGGGCTGGGCGGGCGTCATCTGCCCCAACAACGCAGAGCACACCGACGGCAACCCCGAAGGCCGCTACATGCCCGCCAACCGCGCCTATTGCTGCTTGCATTCGCATTGCGTTGACTTCGATTCGCGTTTGTTCTTGCAATGGGTGACCGACAATGGCGGCCCCGCCCACACCCCAGGCTTGCGTGAAGAGTTGCTGGCGCAGGCCATGGACTCGGCGCTGTCCAAGCTCACGCCTACGCCCGACTACCCCGACGAGGCCGCGCGCATCATCGCCGAGGTTGACCGCAAAGAGCTTGGCCGTGTTGAAAAGGCCGAATGGTGGGGCCGCTTCGCGTACATCCAAGACGATGACGCCTACTTCGACATGCAAGACAGGCGCGAGTTGTCCCGTGGCACCTTCAACGCCTTGTTTCGCCACATTGACTGTAAGTCGATTCACAACGTCAAGCGCAAAATCGAGGCGTCCGTATCGTTTGACGAGAACCGACAGGCCAAGGGTGCCAAGGCGCTGGCTGGCATCACTTACGCCGCTGGCGCGTCCGTCCTGGTCGCCCGTGACGGCTTGGTCTACGGCAACCGCTGGCGCGACGCGCGCCCCACGCCCAAGGCGGGCGACGTGTCCATGTGGCTGGCGCACGTCGAGCGCATGATCCCCGAGCCCTTCGAGCGTGAGCACCTGCTCAACGCCTTGGCCCATAAGGTGCAATTCCCTACCCATAAGATCAACCACGCCATCCTCATGGGCGGCAACCATGGCAGCGGCAAGGACACCCTCTTCGCCCCGTTCTTTTGGGCCATCGGCGGCAACGCCAAGGCCAATTGCTCGCTGGTCAAGAACGAAGACCTGAATTCACAATGGGGCTACGCCCTCGAATGCGAGGTGATGGAAATCGCAGAGCTTCGCCAGGCAGAGGCCAAGGATCGCAGAGCCTTGGAAAACACCCTCAAGCCCATCATCGCCGCTCCGCCTGAGCTGCTCATGGTCAACCGCAAGGGCTTGCACCCGTACATGGCCCTGAACCGCGTTTTTGTGATCGCCTTCAGTAATGAGCGCGTCGCCATCTCGCTGCCCTCAGAGGATCGCCGCTGGTTCGTCCTGTGGTGCGAGGCCGCTAAACTGCCAGAGGCTCAGGCGGTGAGCTTGTGGAATTGGTATCAGCACCGTGGCGGCTTTGAGGCCGTCGCCCATTACCTTCACACCCGCGACGTGTCGGCGTGGAACCCCACGGCACCGCCGCCCATGACCGAGGCCAAGGCCATCATGGTCGAGCACGGCATGAGCACCGCCGAGGCGTTTTTGGTCGATCAAATGCGCCGCCGCGCGGGTGAATTTGCCCGTGGGGCCATCGCGTCGCCCTTTCACGCCGTGTGCGACCGCTTGCAGGGCCTGGCACCCGCAGGGGTTAAAGTCGTGCAGGCCGCGCTACTCCACGCGCTGAAAGAGGCGGGTTGGGTCGATATGGGCCGCACGGCGTCGCGCACCCATAGCACGAAAAAGCATATATTTTGCGCGCCAGAGCTCGCCAGGTCTACAAAGTCAGAGCTACGCGATATGGTCGAGTGATAAAAAAAGCCCCCGTGAGGGGGCTGTAATTTTATAAACCCAGCAGCACGGCCAGGATCGCGGCCAGCAAAGCCGCGCAGATCACCGCCATATATACCTCATGGCTTCGGCTTTACAGGCTTCTACCTGGGCGTCAGTGAGCCCCTGGGCCCAATGCTCGGCCATGTCGGCGCATTCCTGGGCGCGCTGGGCGTCAGGGGCAGTGAGGCCCATAATTAACGCGCGCGTCACCAAGTCGGTCGGTGTGGGCGCTGGCGGCGGCGTCCATGGGGCCAGTGCCTGGGCAAATATAGGGTGCATCATTCCGCCACCTCCCACATGCTATCTTCGCCCACAGGGTCCATGCAGGGCTCGGCGCGCAGCTGGGCCCAGTCCCAAGGCTTAATTTTGACGTTCAACTTTTCATACGCGGCCACATAATCGGCCGTTGACATTTCGGGCCAATAAACGGGATAGAAGCGCTTTTCCGCGCCTTTAGATTTGACAACCCTATGCTTGCCCGTGCATTTTGCGTGCGCGGTCATGATGTCGTCGCGGTTTGTTTTGTATGTCGTTTTTCCAATTGTGATCGTTCTCATGGTTTCATCCCCAAAAAATAAAAAACAAAGGGCAGCGCGATGCACACCGCAAACCCCAGCGCGTCAAAAAATTGTCGTTTTGTCATAGGTTCCCCAAAAAATGGCCATCATCATCAAAAACAGCGACGTAGAACCCGCGCGGGCTCCCATGCACTTCGTATCGCCATGCGTCAGTGTCTTGCATGGTCAATTGATCCGCCAGGGCCTGGGCCTGGGCTTTGGTTCGGTAATAGGTCATCCCATAACCCTCTCATAGAGGGCCTGGGCGGCCGCGTGGTGCCCCAGCATGTCGCGCAGGATGGCATGGCGTGGCCCACGATGAGCCCGCGCCCGCGCGCTGGGTTTCAAGCGCCCGTAGGTGGCGCGGATAACGTCGCGCGACGTGGCCCATACGGGCAGGTTTAATCTGAGATAAGTACTGAACATAATCAATTCCCCTTAAATATTGCAGCAGCCACAGCATGGCGCGTCGATACAGCGCCCCGCTTTGTTTCGGAAATATTCGCGGCCCTCAATGATGATCATGTCGCTACCATACGGGCGCTGGCGGCGTGGCCGATCCTCATCGTCGTCAGTAATCCATGCCTGGCGCGTGGCCGTGTCATAGATGATCTCATCGCCTGGGTTAATCCGCACGCCCGTGCGCGCGTCGCGGCCGTGGTATTTGGCTAGCATTCTTTTTTGCATGGTTTGCCCCTTAGATATTCAATGCTTTAAGAAAATTCGGCGGCGCGCCGTCATATGTGGCCACGCGAAACGAATGAAAACCCTCCGCGCTGGCCGCCGCTTTAACCTTTTCAATATCGGCGGCGGTTTGGCATTGTGTGCTTATTAAATGTTCGGTATAACGGCGCGTCTCGCCGCGCTCTAATGCATAAATCAAAATTTCGGTTTGCATGGTTTACTTTCCTTTACTGAATCGGGCGAAATTACCCGCACTAAGGGCCGAGCGGCCCCTAGTACTGACAATTTAGGCCGCGAGCTTGATATCGATAACCCGTTTTTTGGTGCCATGGGCGGGGAATCCCACAATGGCCGCGCGCTGGCGCTGGCAAAGCTGGCATGTGGCGCAGCTGACATCATCGCGCTGGGTCGCTGGGCAAATAACCACGGCGCGGCCCGCTGGCGTGGTGGTGTTCGTGGTTTGCGTGCTGGGCAGCACCACCACCACGGGACCCGCGTTTTGATCGGCCAAATAATCGGCGTCGTTTAAATCGTTGGCCGATAGATTGACCGTGAAGTCCCATGCATTGGCGTGGCGAATCCATGCAATCGACGCGGCGTCGCGGTGGTGTGAATAAGTAAACCCGCGACGGCCAGCGTTGGCCGCGACCAATTGACCCAGCTTCACGGCGTCGATTGTCCCGTCGATTTGGGGCAAATCACCCGCTTGATTGTGCCGCCACAATTGGCCCGCTGGCATGGCTGCGACTGTGTCGCAAAACTGGCCCCATGACGTGCCGCGTGTGCCATTGGACACGGCGGCCCAATGCAGCGCCAGCGGCCCGCTGGCCGCATAACATGCGTCGCGTACCTGGCAATCGACGGGGCATGAGCTTTTTTCTGTAGTGCTAACGGGAATCGGGCCTGTTTTGACGTTGGCGCTTTTCATTGTGACGTGTACTTGCATGGTTTTTACTTTCCTGTTTAGTTGATTGTGTGGCGCAACATCGCGCGCACAAATAGAATGTAAGGTATTTCCTTGCACATGTCAACAACTATTTTCTAGGGGTTTACCCTTAAAAATAACGCTTACGCGATTCTTACGGTGTAAGTTTAGCGTCAGACTATTTTCGAGGGTAAACCCTAGTATGTTGTGGGCAGTTTAGGTAATGCGTGGGCAATCGGCACTGGCGCAAAATGACCTACAGAAAAGTCAATAGATACGGGGCTTTTCGGACTTTGTGGGTCATATTGTCTTGTTTTTCTGTTATATGTAAGGATTTTAAATATTGTAATACTATATAGCTATACAGTAAGTTATAGGCCACGCCGTTTTGGCCGCGACTGAAATTCTCAAAAAAATGACCCACAAAACCCTGTTTTTGATCTAAGTCTATGATTTTAAAGGAAAAAACTGTGGGTCATTTGGATTACCCACGCATTTTAAGTTAGTACCCGCTAACATAGTGCCCGCACGGCTGCGCGCCAGGTGCGTAAGGGAATCTCCCATGACTTTAAAACCATGACCCACATGACCCACAGTAAGAAAACTGTAAGCTTGGTGCCAAAAAACCCGCCTGGCGCGAGGCCCCTGGGGAGGGCCCGCGCGTGAGGGCCAACGGCTACGGAGCGTTCGCAAACAATTTTTTATTTTTTGATTTTTATTTTGTGACAACATGATTTACACTCGCGCACATGAGCTTTCAAAGTCTTCCATTTGAGCCGCGCAAGATCGTTGCGACCGAAGCGCGGTTGAACCGAATCTACGAAGCCGCCAAGCTCGGCTTGAAGGGCGACGCATTGGCGCTTGCTTCTGGCATGTTGCCGACCGAGTACCGCCAACTGTGCGAACTCGACCCAGTTGCGGACATGGCCGCGCAAAAAGGCAAAGCCGACGGCGAACTGGAAATGTCCCTGTGCTTGCACAGAGCAGCCAAGGAAGGCGACGCCAAAGCGGCGCTGGCCATCCTCCAGCACTCACACGGCTGGGTGGCCAAGCAATCCATCAGCATTGATGTCGATCAGCGCATCAGCATCACTGGCGCGCTCAAAGCTGCCGAATCCCGCGTCATTGACGTGTTGGCCAACGAACCAAGCCCACGCTTGAAACAGGAAGTAAATGCAGAGCACCATATACAGCGCTGAAGACGAAGAAGAACTTATGGCGCGGCTGTGGAGCCCGCAGATTAAGGACAACCCGCTGGCGTTTGTGATGCTGACTTTTCCTTGGGGTGTCAAGGGCACACCGCTGGAGCACTTCCAAGGCCCGCGCAAATGGCAGCGCGAGGTGCTGTTGGACATCGCCGAGCACATCAAGCTCAACCAAGGCAAGATGGATTTCGACGTTTTGCAAGAAGCCATCTCGTCTGGCCGTGGTATTGGCAAGTCAGCACTGGTCAGTTGGATCACGATCTGGATGGTGGCCACGCGAATCGGCTCGACGACCATCATCTCGGCCAACAGTGAGAGCCAGCTCAGGTCGATCACATGGGCCGAGATCACAAAATGGCTGGCGATGTCGATCAACAGCCACTGGTTTGAGGTGTCGGCCACCCGCGTGATGCCCGCCAAGTGGCTGACCGAGCTGGTCGAGCGGGATTTGAAAAAGGGCACACGCTACTGGGGCGTCGAAGGGCGGCTGTGGTCAGCGGAAAACCCCGACGCGTACGCTGGTGTGCACAACTTCGACGGTGTTTTGGTGATTTTTGACGAGGCAAGCGGCATAGACGACTCAATTTGGGCCGTTACTGGCGGTTTTTTCACAGAAAACACGCCAAATCGCTTTTGGATGGCGTTTTCCAACCCACGGCGCAACACGGGATACTTTTACGAAGCGTTTAACAGTAAACGAGAGTTTTGGAAAACCCGCGTGGTGGACGCCCGCACGGTCGAAGGCACCGACAAGGCGGTCTATCAGCGCATCATCGACGAATATGGGCCTGACTCGGCGCAGGCGCACGTCGAGGTGTACGGCATGTTTCCCAACGCGGGGGATGACCAGTTCATCGGGGCCGACATTGTGGACGACGCCATGGCGAGGAAGAAATACCAAGATGCCAGCGCGCCGATCATCATCGGCGTAGACCCCGCGCGGTTCGGGGCTGACGCAACGGTCATCGCGGTGCGGCAAGGGCGGGACATCGTGAAGATTATGCGCCACCGAGGCGACGACACCATGACGGTGGTGGGGCATGTGATCGAAGCGATTGAGGAATTCAAGCCCACCTTGGTGGTGATCGACGAAGGTGGCCTGGGCGCGGGGATTGTGGATCGGCTCAAGGAGCAGCGGTACAAGATCAAGGGCGTGAACTTTGGCAACAAGGCCAAGAACCCGATCATGTACGGCAACATGAGGGCGCAGATGTGGGGCGACATGCGTGAGTGGCTTAAAACCGCGTCCATCCCCAATGATCGGTTCTTGAAGACCGATCTGATTTCGCCTATGATGAAGCCTGATTCACGTGGAACAATTTTCTTGGAAAGCAAGAAAGACATGAAGTCGCGTGGGCTGGCCTCGCCTGACGCCGCCGACGCCATCGCGGTGACTTTTGCTTTTCCTGTTGCACATCGGGAGTACACTGAAGCCACACGCAAGGTATACTCTGGCCAACGTGCCGTAGCTACAAATTGGATGGGTGCATGAAAAAAGTATCTCTCAGTGTTGGTCGTGGTGAAAAACTACCCGTGTCCAAGGGCGCGGGCTTGACCGCCAAAGGCCGTGAAAAATACAATGCTGCGACAGGTAGTAACTTGAAAGCGCCAGCACCCAACCCTAAGACCAAAGCGGACGCAGGGCGCAAAGCCAGTTTCTGCGCGCGCATGGAAGGTGTGGTCAAACATGCCAAAGGCGATGCTGAACGCGCCAAGGCGTCACTCAAACGATGGAAGTGTTAACCATGAAGCCTGGACTCTACGCAAACATCCACGCCAAGCAAGCGCGCATCAAAGCGGGCTCTGGCGAGAAGATGAACAAACCTGGCAGCAAAAACGCGCCCACCGCCAAAGACTTTAAAAATTCGGCCAAGACGGCCAAGAAAGGGAAATGATGCCCCTCGTTAAGTCCAAATCACCCGAAGCATTCCGCAAGAACATCAAGGCTGAAGTCAAAGCTGGCAAACCTGTTAAGCAAGCGGTGGCCATTGCGTATTCAGTCAAGCGCGAAGCAGAAAAGAAGAAAAAATAATGGCTGATTACACAGGCATCGCCGCAGCGGGTGCTGTGGCCAACGGTGGGGGCAAGAAGACTGAGTCCAGTATTCTGTCCACCGCGCGCTCTCGCCTCAACATGGCGATTGCTGCGTTGTCCGAGAGTCGTGAAGATGAGATTGACGATCTGAAATTCTACGCAGGCTCGCCCGACAACCACTGGCAGTGGCCTGCTGACGTGTTGGCCACACGCGGCGCGGTGCAGGGTCAAACGATCAACGCCAGACCGTGTTTGACGGTCAACAAGTTACCCCAGCACGTAAGACAGGTGACCAATGACCAAAGGCAGAACCGCCCAAGTGGCAAGGTTATTCCAGCCGATGACCACGCAGACATCGAAGTCGCCGAAATCTTCAACGGCATGGTCAGACACATCGAATACATCAGCGATGCCGACGTCGCTTACGACACGGCCTGCGAAAACCAAGTCTCCTACGGCGAAGGTTACATCCGCATCCTGACTGAATACTGCGACGAAAACACATTCGATCAAGACATCAAGATTGGCCGTGTACGCAACAGCTTCTCGGTCTACATGGATCCAACGATTCAAGACCCGACAGGCGCAGACGCCAAGTGGTGCTTCGTTACCGAAGACATCACCAAAGCTGACTACGAGCGCATGTACCCCGACTCCGCACCCATCACCACGCTGCAAACATTGGGTGTGGGTGATCAAAATTTAAGCCAGTGGCTCACTGAAGACACTGTCCGCGTTGCTGACTACTACTATCTGGACTACGACAGAGCAACGCTTAACTTGTACCCTGGTAACGTGACCGCGTTTGAAGGCACACCAGAAGACAAACAACTGAAAGCAATTTATGGCAAACCTAAAAGAAGTCGTGAATCTGATCGCGTCAAAATTAAATATTGCAAAATTAACGGCTATGAAATTCTTGAAGAACGCGATTGGGCGGGGAAATACATCCCCGTAGTCCGCATCGTCGGCAATGAATTTGAAGTCGATGGCCGCTTGTATGTGTCTGGCCTTGTGCGTAACGCCAAGGACGCCCAGCGCATGTACAACTACTGGGTGAGCCAAGAAGCAGAAATGCTGGCCTTGGCACCCAAGGCACCATTCATCGGCTACGGCGGCCAGTTTGAAGGCTACGAGAACCAATGGAAGACCGCCAACACGCAAAACTGGCCGTATCTGGAGGTCAATCCAGACGTTACAGACGGCGCAGGCGGCATGTTGCCATTACCCCAGCGGGCACAGCCCCCCATGGCCTCCAGTGGGCTGTTGCAAGCCAAAGCGGGCGCTTCTGAAGACATCAAATCGTCTACTGGCCAATACAACGCATCTTTGGGCATGGGAAGCAACGAACGCTCAGGCAAAGCCATTTTGGCTCGCCAGCGCGAGGGCGACGTGGGCACCTACCACTACGGTGACAATTTGGCCCGTGGTGTGCGTCACATCGTGCGCCAGCTTGTGGACTTGATCCCCAAGATTTACGACACCCAGCGTGTGGCTCGCATCATTGGCTTGGACGGCGAAACTAAGATGGTCAAAATTGACCCATCTCAGCAAGAACCAGTCAAGAAGATCATGCAAGACGACATCGTGATCGACAAGATCTACAACCCCAACGTGGGCAAATACGATGTCGTGGTGGCCACAGGCCCAGGCTACGCGACCAAGCGCCAAGAAGCCTTGGAAGCCATGGCTCAGTTGCTGCAAGGCAACCCACAATTGTGGGCTGTGGCTGGCGACTTGTTCGTCAAGAACATGGACTGGCCAGGTGCCCAAGAGATGGCCAAGCGGTTTGCTAAGACCATCGACCCCAAACTCATGGAAGACGGCGACAAGTCACCAGAGTTGCAAGCCGCCGAGCAGCAAATGCAAGCCATGGGTGCCGAGCTGGATCAACTGCACCAGATGCTCAACAATGTCGGCAAATCCATCGAAGCGCAAGACATGCAGCGCAAAGATTTTGAAGCTGAGATCAAGGCATACCAAGCTGAAACACAGCGCATCTCTGCTGTGCAAGCTGGCATGACCGAACAACAAATTCAAGACATTGCCATGGGTGTGGTTGCTGCGGCAATGGAGTCGCAAAACCTAGTCAATGAAATGCCTAGCCGTGAACAGCCTGAAATGATGCCCGAACAGCCTGAAATGATGCCACCACAAGGAATGCCCCAATGATGTACAAGGCCGCTGATTTTGTAGGACTGTTGTTCCTCGCCCGTGATGTGACGCACAGCGTTCACCTGAACACTCGTAGCTATTCCAAGCACAAAGCGTTGCAAAAATTCTACGAAAATATCATCGACCACGCTGACGCGTTTGCTGAAGCCTATCAAGGCCGTCATGGTCTGATGGGGCCAATCACACTGCATTCAGCGACCAAGACTTCCAACGTCATTGACTTTTTGCAGGGGCAATTGGATGACATTGAGAAATGCCGCTACGAGGTGGTGGACAAATCTGATTCATCTTTGCAGCAGCTCATTGACAACATCATCGAGTTGTATCTCTCAACTCTGTATAAACTCCGCTTTTTGGCGTAAAGGATCATCATGGAACTCTTAAACCCTTTGGCAGACACCAATTTCCCCGCCAAATCTGTTTCGTACACAGGCACTGCTGGTAGCACTGGCACATGGGATGCAGGCCCTCAAGGCGTGGTGGTTTGGTCTGACCAATCTTGCTACGTGCTGGTTGGCGAAGGCGTGACTGCCACCACATCCAGCACACCCATCCCCCCGTTCACACCAATTCCATTCAAAGTGCCTCAAGGCACTGGCGCACCATGGCGCGTGAGTGCAATTCAGGTGTCAACTGGTGGCACCGTGTACGCTAAACCAATGAACTCACAATGAGTTACTTTGGCATCCCTATTCGGAACGGTGTTGCCATAGGTATTGGCAACATCATTTCCTTTTTGTCTGGGTATGCTGATGCAACGGTGCAGGGCAATCTTTTAACTGAGATCGGCGACAACCTCGTACAAGAGGACGGCGGTTTAATTTTGTTGGAGTGATAAATGGCTGATAAAAAAATCTCTGCGCTATCAAGCGCGACAGTTCCCCTGGCGGGGACTGAGGTACTGCCGATTGTGCAAAGCGGCACTACCGTCAAAGTCAGCGCCAACGGCCTGTTCAACAACCCAACAGTGACCAACTACGTTGAAGCGGTTGTTGCTATCGGCACAGTGACTAGCTCGTCCACATTGGCGTTGACCAACGGTACAGTGCAAACAGCAACCTTGACAGCTTCAACAGCCTGCACGTTCACAATGCCTGCAAACGTGGCTGGAAAGTCCTTTGTGCTTTTGCTCAAACAAGCAGCCTCTACAGGTAACGGCACAGCGACATTCACAGGTGTGAAATGGGGCACGGCTGGCGCGCCGACCATCACTGCAACTGCTGGCAAGATGGACATTCTGACTTTCATTGCCGATGGCACAAACTGGTATGGTTCTATTGCTCAAGGATACACACCATAATGTTCGCCGCTAAAAACTTCTTTCTTGCTGGCGCGTCAAAAAATCCTCCACCTAACATTGAATATTTGGTTGTTGCGGGCGGAGGAGGCGGCGGAGGTCAATATTACGCTGGCGGCGGCGGTGCTGGCGGGTATAGGACTGCAACAGGGTTAGCTGTTTCTTCTGGCTCTGCAATTACAGTAACTGTCGGCGCAGGCGGTAATGGTGGAAGCTCAACCAAAGGCTCTAACGGTTCTAATTCAGTTTTTAGCACAATCACATCAACTGGCGGCGGTGGTGGCGGTGCAAATGCCAATCCTCTTGGAACACAAGATGGTAATACTGGTGGTTCAGGTGGTGGCGGCTCAAGTTATGGCCCTGCGGTTACAGGTTTAGGTGGCGCGGGCAATACACCTTCAACATCACCCTCTCAAGGCAACAGCGGCGGAAACGGAAATGTGGGTAGCGGCGGCAACAACAATGCTGCTGGCGGCGGCGGCGGCGGCGCTAGTGGAGCAGGCGCTGCCGCAAGCGTTGCAGTTGGCGGGGCTGGCGGTGTAGGTACATCTAGTAGCATTTCTGGTTCTGCGCTTTTTTACGCTGGTGGTGGTGGGGGCGGCGTTGAAGCTGGCACTGCTGGCACTGGTGGGTCTAGCGTGGGCGGTAACGGTCAAGTTGGTACTGGCACTGCCCCAACCGCAGGAACCGCAAATCGCGGTGGTGGTGGCGGTGGATCAGGCTACGCAGCAAATGGCGGCGCTGGTGGTTCAGGTGTTGTAGTTATCCGATACTCAGACACTTATGACGCGGCTTCTGCAACCACAGGCTCACCCACAATTACGGTCGCTGGCGGCTATCGTGTCTATACATGGACTGGATCAGGGAGCGTTACATTCTGATGGCACATTTTGCACAAATTGAAAACGGCGTTGTCACACAAGTAATTGTTGTGGCCAACGAAGAATTACTTTTAGACGGCGTCGAAAACGAAGCTAAAGGTGTTGAGTTTTGTCAATCGTTGTTTGGCGGCGCTTGGGTGCAAACCAGTTACAACGGCAATATCCGCAAAAATTACGCGGGCCTTGGGTATATATATGACAACACGCGCGACGCATTTATTCCACCGCAGCCGTACCCAAGTTGGGTTTTGGTGGAAGAAACTTGCCAATGGGCCGCGCCAACACCAATCCCAACAGATGGTATTTACCAATGGGATGAACCAACAACATCTTGGATTAAATCAAATATCTGATATATTTGTAAAAACCGTACTGGTGCGGCTCACCAGGGAATCATTGAGATTCAAAAATGACTGAAGAAGTCCAACAATCCTTAGCGGAAGTAGACTCCGCGCCAGCTCCAGAAGTGACGGCCACTCCTGAAGTTACACAAAACACGTCGGAAGTCGTCGAAGAAGCAAAAGAACCTTCACGGGTTTTTACCCAAGAAGAACTCGATGCAGCAATCGGCAAAAGACTTGCAAGAGAGCAACGTAAGTGGGAAAGAGAGCAGGCTCAACGCCAAGCGGAAACGCAGGCAATGAGAGCGCCAGCAGATGTCCCGCCAGTCGATCAGTTTGAAAGCCCTGAAGCCTATGCGGAAGCGTTGGCATACCAGAAAGCCGAACAACTGCTCGCCCAGCGAGAACAAGCAAGGCAGCAATCTGCAATTCTTGAGTCTTATCACGAACGCGAAGAAGAAGCGCGGAGCAAGTACGATGACTTTGAACAAGTCGCCTACAACCCCAAACTTCCAATCACAGACGTGATGGCTGAGTCGATCCGAGCCTCGGACATAGGCCCTGAAGTAGCTTACTACCTCGGTGCCAACCCCAAGGAAGCAGATCGAATCTCTCGTCTTGCGCCTATTTTGCAAGCCAAAGAAATTGGGAAGATTGAAGCCAAAATGGCCAACGATCCTCCCGTGAAACGAACCACGTCTGCGCCTGCGCCGATTTCACCTGTCACAGCTCGCTCCTCTGGAGGCCCAGCCTATGACACTACTGATCCACGGTCTACCAAGACCATGACGGATTCGCAGTGGATTGAAGCTGAACGAGCACGGCAGATTAAGAAGTTGCAAGCACAGGCAAACCGCTAAACAATTTTTGAAGGATTTTTTCCATGTCTAACAGTATCTTAACGATTGACATGATCACCCGCAAAGCTCTCGAGATCCTCGAGAACAACCTGGTGCTCACCCGTAACGTGAACCGTCAGTACGACGACAGCTTCGCTGTTGAAGGTGCCAAGATTGGTTCGACCCTGCGTATTCGCCTGCCCGACCGCGCTCTGGTGACCGACGGTGCCGCCCTGCAAGTTCAGGACGACAACGAACAGTTCACCACTTTGACCGTTGCTTCACAAAAGCACATTGGTGTGAACTTCACATCTGCTGAATTGACCATGCAATTGGACGACTTCGCAGAGCGTGTGTTGAAGCCTCGTATCAGCCAATTGGCCTCCAGCATTGATGCTGACGTCGCTAATGCTTACAAGTACATCGGTAACTCCGTTGGCACCCCTGGCACCACTCCTTCTACTTCGTTGGTCTTGTTGCAAGCCCAGCAGAAGCTGAACGAAAACGCTGCCGTGATGTCACCACGTTACGCTACCGTCAACCCCGCCGCTAACGCTGGTTTGGTTGAAGGCATGAAAGGCTTGTTCAACCCCACCGACACCATCAGCAAGCAGTTCAAGAACGGCATGATGGGCACTGGCGTGTTGGGCTTCGACGAAGTCAACATGTCTCAGTCAATCAAGCAACACACCACTGGTACCCGCGCTGCCACTGGCAACACCACTGGCGCTGCTGTGACTTCCGAAGGTTCTTCCACTCTGACATTGACTGTCGGCTCTGGTGAAACCATCGCTGTTGGTGACGTGTTCACCATCGCTGATGTCTACGCAGTGAACCCACAAACCCGTGAATCCACTGGCTCATTGTTCCAGTTCGTGGCTCTGGCTTCTTCTACCAGCACCACAACTGCTACTGTGACCGTGGCTCCCATGTACTCTGCTAGCCATGCTTTGGCAACCATGACTTCACTGCCTGCTAACAGCAAGGCCGTGGTGTTCGTTGGTACCGCCTCTAGCCAGTACGCTCAGAACTTGGTTTACCACAAAGATGCGATCACTTTTGCGACCGCCGACTTGTTGTTGCCCCAAGGCGTTGACATGGCTGCTCGCGCAGTCCATAACGGTATCAGCTTGCGCGTTGTTCGTCAGTACGACATCAACAACGACCGTATGCCTTGCCGTATTGACGTGTTGTATGGCTACAGCACCATCCGTCCACAAATGGGCTGCCGCATCTGGGGCTAAATTGAAACGGGGCTTCGGCCCCTTTCATTGTTCAATCTTTTTTAAGGAATTTCATCATGGCATTACCTAATGGCGCAGGCGGTTACCAACTTGGTGACGGCAATCTGAACGAAATCAACATGACAACTCAAGTGACCCCTACTGCTAAAACAGCAGCGGCCACCTTGACTACTGCTGAATTGGCAACTGGCATCATCACCTACAACGGTGCTGCCGCCGCTTTGACCGTGCCCTTGGGCACATCTTTGGACGCTGATTTCAGCAGCATGAAAGTCAACAGCGCGTTTGACTTTTACATCATCAACATTGGCGGCACCAACGCTGCTACTGTTACTGCTAACACTGGTTGCACCTTGGTTGGTGTGGCTGCTGTTGCTGCAAACTCTGCTTGCCTCTGGCGCGTTCGCAAAACTGGCGACGCAACATACGTGTTTTACCGCGTAGCAGGCTAAACCTGAATGGGGGCTTCGGCCCCTATTTTTAAAGGAAAAACCATGTCAAACACAAAAGCCACTGGCGTTGCATACCTGGATCCCGAATTCAGCACTTGCTACGCAACTGAGGAAATCGGCTACGCCGCTGCTGCTCAAGGTACTGTGACACAGGCAACAAGCAAATCGACAGCGGTGACGCTGGACAAGAGCATGGGCCGCATCACAATGAATAATGCGTCTTTGGCAACTGCCACTAACGCAACATTTACGCTGAATAACAGCACCATCAGCGCAAACGACACTGTGATTTTGACAATTTCTGGTGGTCAAGCGACTCCTGGCTCATACAACGTATTTGCCAACGCGCTTGCTACTGGTTCTGTCAGCATCACTTTGCGTAACATTTCAGGCGGCTCGCTGTCTGAAGCTGTTGTCATCAACTTCTGCGTCATCCACGGCGCGGTCTAACCAAACGGGGGCCAAAAGCCCCCGTTCTCAAACTATGGCTGTTATTTACATGTCCCATCCCATCCACGGTGCCAAGGTCGCCACCATGGAGCTTGAAGCTGAACATGATGAACAAAATGGCTGGGTGCGATATACTTTAGACACGCCTGTTGAGGCGGCTCCTGTCGTCAACGAACTGGAAGTCAAACGTCGTCGTGGCCGACCTACTGTAGAGGCGGTCGAACAAGGAGCATAAACATGGCCACATACACTGCTGGCGATCAAATTAACAGAGCGTTGCGATTGCTTGGCGTGTTGGCCGAAGGTGAAACACCTTCTGCGTCCGTGTCCCAAGACGCCTTGATGGCGCTGAATCAAATGATTGATTCATGGAACACCGAACGCCTTTCTGTATTTTGCACCCAAGATCAAATTTTTACTTGGCCTGCGGGTGAAATCACACGCACACTTGGCCCGTCGGGTAACTTTGTAGGCTTGCGTCCAGTTTTGCTGGACGACGCTACCTACTTCCGTGACCCAGGCACCAACGTGTCTTTTGGCATCAAGTTCATCAACCAACAACAGTACAACGGCATTGCGGTCAAGACCGTAACGTCAACTTATCCACAGGTCATTTTTGTCAACATGACCTATCCCGATGTTGAAATGACCATCTATCCACGCCCCACACGGGACTTGGAATGGCACTTTGTGAGCGTTCAAAAGCTGACCGAACCCGCCACTTTGGTGACGGACATTTTGTTTCCGCCAGGCTATTTGCGCGCGTTTACGTACAACTTGGCTTGCGAAATTGCGCCTGAGTTTGGTGTGGAGCCCAGCCCACAAGTGCAGCGTATTGCCATGACATCCAAGCGCAACTTGAAGCGCATTAACAACCCTGACGATGTGATGTCTATGCCATACGCCATTGTGGCCACACGTCAGCGATTCAACATCTATGCTGGGAACTATTGATGCAAACGCCGATTCTTGGCTCGAGCTATGTTGCGCGCAGCATCAACGCTGCCGACAATCGCATGGTCAATTTGTTTCCCGAGGCTATTCCTGAAGGCGGGAAGACCGCTGGGTTCTTGAACCGCTGCCCTGGACTTAAATTCCAACAAACCATCGGCACAGGCCCCATCAGGGCGCTGTGGGCGCATCAAACCAACGGCAGCGACTTCTATGTCGTGTCGGGCACTGAGTTTTACAAAGTCACTGGCTTGACCGCCACACCCACAAAATTGGGCGACGTGACTGGAAGTGGCCCCGTGTCGATTGCCGACAACGGCACACAGATTTTTTTGGCTTGCAACCCAGACGGGTACATCTACAACGAAGTCACCAACGTGTTCGCCAAAATTACCGACCCAGATTTTCCTGGCGCGGTAACTGTGGGCTACTTGGATGGCTACTTTGTGTTCAACGAACCCAACAGCCAAAAGGTCTGGGTTACTGAATTGCTTGACGGCACCTCGGTTGACCCGCTTGATTTTGCGTCTGCCGAAGGCTCGCCTGACGGGCTGGTTGCTGTCAATGTTGACCACCGCGAAGCTTGGTTGTTTGGCACTGACTCAATTGAAGTCTGGTACGACGCTGGCTTGGCCGATTTCCCTTTGACCCGTATTCAAGGCGCGTTCAACGAAATCGGATGTGTGGCCGCGTTCTCAATAGCCAAGCTAGACAACGCTTTGTTTTGGTTGGGCACCGACGCCCGTGGCCAAGGTATTGTCTACCGCGCCAACGGCTACACGGGTGTGCGTGTGTCTACCCACGCCGTTGAATACGCGATTGCTCAGTACGGCAACATTTCAGACGCTGTGGCGTACACATACCAGCAAGAAGGCCACGCCTTTTATGTGCTGACATTCCCCAGCGCCAACGCCACATGGGTGTACGACGTGGCCACACAAGCGTGGCATGAGCGCGCTGGGTGGAACACATCAACAGGTCAGTTCACTCGTCACCGATCCAACTGCCAATGTAATTTTGGCGGCAATACGGTTGTTGGTGATTTTGAAAACGGCAACATCTACACCCTTGACTTGGATACCTACGCCGACAACGGCCAAATTCAAAAGTGGCTTCGGTCGTGGAGGGCGTTGCCAACAGGCACAAACAACCTTAGACGCACGGCCCAGCACAGCCTTCAGCTTGACTGTGAGTCGGGCGTTGGTTTAGTCACTGGTCAAGGAAGCGATCCTGAGATCATGTTGCGTTGGTCTGATGACGGCGGCCACACTTGGTCAAACGAGCATCTATCCAAGGTGGGCAAGATCGGTCAATATTACCGCCGCGTCTTTTGGCGCAGGCTTGGCATGACATTGAAACTGCGCGACCGCGTCTACGAAATATCGCAAACTGACCCCGTCAAAACGGTCATCGTAGGCGCTGAACTGCTAATTAGCCCGACCAACGCGTAATGGCCACAACCAACATCACCCAAATCACGGCACCACGTGTCGAATTGATTGACCCTCGGTCGGGTTTGATGTCGCGCGAATGGTATCGGTTTTTTTACAACCTGTACACAGTTACAGGCGGCGGCGACGGCATAACGCCAGCAATTAACGGTGGCACAGGAATTGGGTCTTATTCGGTCGGCGACCTTTTATACGCCAACACCACGACAACATTGGCAAAGCTTCATGCTGGGTCAGCGGGGCAAGTGTTAACGTCAAACGGCCCCAACACCGCACCATCATGGGGTGTTTCGACCACTGCGGCTCCAGTCACTAAAACAACCGATTTCACCGTAACAGATGATGATGTTTGGTTAATCAACGATAAATCAGGGTCAACTTGCACCGTCACGCTGCCCGCCGCGTCTTCTTGGGCTGGGCGGCAAGTTACGTTCAAAAACATGCAGCCGCAGCTTTTGGTGTCAGCGTCGGCCAACGTCGTGCCGATTGACAGCACTACACCTGGCACAGCCATTCTCTTGGACGTTGTGGGAAATTGGGCGACAATGGTGTCTGACGGCGTAAATTGGGTCATCATGCAAGCCGCGTCCAACAACAACCTGCTTTTGGAGTAAATATTGATCCACCACCATTTCAGCTCAGGTGTGTACGCTAAAGAAACCCGCATCCCCGCAGGGTATGTCTTGGTGCAGCACGTCCACAAGCACGATCACCTGTCCATCTTGGCCAGCGGATCAGTGGAAATGGTTGTGGACGGCGTCAAATCGGTTGTTGAAGCGCCAGCTTGTTTGACCATTGCGGCGGGCAAGCATCACGGCATAAAATCAATCACAGATGTGGTTTGGTATTGCGTCCATGCTACTGACTGCACTGATGAAAATGAAGTTGATGAAGTGCTGGTTCAGCCAAGCAACACCGAACAAATGCAAAACTTGGCCTTGAGCCTTCAGGAGTAAATTATGCCTTGGTCATTTATTATCCCCGCAGCGGCCAGTCTGATCGGTGGTAGCCAACAAGCAAGAGCCGCAGAAAACGCCGCTGACACCGCAGGCGCAGCGAGCGACCGCGCCGTAGCTCTTCAGCGCGAGCAGTATCAAAAGCAATTGGAGATGCAACAGCCTTTCTACCAGGCTGGCGTCAACGCATTGCCAGAGCTTGTCAACGCATCCAGATATCAAAACTTTGGCATGGATCAGTTTACCGCTGACCCAGGCTACGCGTTTCGATTAAGCGAAGGCCAAAAGGCGCTGGAGCGATCTGCTGCGGCTCGCGGTGGTTTGCTGTCTGGCGGCACTGGCAAGGCATTGCAACGCTTTGGCCAAGAGATGGGTAGCCAAGAATACATGAACGCATTCAATCGCTACCAGACCGAACGCGCAGCTCGTTTGAACCCATTGCAGTCGCTTACTGGTATGTCACAAACCACAGCCAATACGTTGGGTAGCGCAGGCCAAAGCATGGCAGGCAACATTGGCAATGCGTACATGCAACAGGGTGTCAATCGAGGCAACGCGTTGTTGGCGGGCAATCAAGCGCGCTCATCGGCTTATGGCGACGTCGCCAAGTTGTACGGTCAAATGTACGGTAGCGGTGGAAGTGCTCAAAACTTTGACCCATTTGGCTTGGTTAACTTTTAAGGTCGCATCATGGCACTTAATTTTGGAATACTTCAGCCCGCCAATATCGCGGGCAACATCATGGCTGGCCAACAAGAAACGCAACGCAATCAGTTGGCGCGGCAACAGATGGCGGCTAACGAGCAGCAATTGGCTGCAAGTAAACAGCAGATGGCAGCCAGTCAACAGCAAATGGAAACAGGCGCGTTGACGCAAGAAAATTTGCGTATGCAAATAGAACAAGCAAAGCGCGACCGTGATGCTTTGGCCAGAATGCAAGAAGCATTTATTGCCAACGGTAAGTCTCCAGACATAAAAGCCAATTTCAATGAGATGGTTCAGTCTGGCATCCCTCAATATGTTGAGATCGGCATGAAAGGCTTGCAATCGCTTCAGCGTCAAGATCAAGTCGCCAAGATTCTTGGTGGGAGCGCGCCTGCTCCCGCCCCCACCCCTGCGCCTGGCGCGTTAGGTTCGGGCACGTTCGACGGCAATGCGCTTGCGCCCCCGTACAAGCCTGTCGTGCCACGTAACGCAATGGCACCCGCTCCAGTTGTCAACGAAGTTGACGACACATACCGCAAGATTGACCAGCTCTACGCAATTGGCGAAGACAAATTGGCCAAGTCACTTGAAGAACGAGTCAAAAACAAACTGCCCCCAACTACGGTGCAGGAGTATGAATACGCCAAGAAGAATGGTTATACAGGTTCGTTCCAAGACTTCAAAGTTTTGCAAGCGCCTAAAACTTCAACTACAGTCAATGTTCCTGTCAGCGTCAGCACAGAGAAAAAATTTGGCGAGCAGTTTGCAAGCAAGATGGCCGACACTGACATTGGCAAGATGACTACTGCTGAAAAAGCACCTCAACTGGCCGCAAGTGCAAACCAGATCATTGATTTGGTCAACAGAGGCAACGTATTCACTGGCCCTGTTGCTGATGTCAAGTTAAACATCGCGCGCGCATTGAACGTGGTGGGTGCAAACAACCAAGAAAAAATCGCCAACACCGAAGCGCTTATTGCCGCTACAGGCCAAAGCACATTGGATGCGATCAAGAGCGCAGGCTTGGGTACAGGTCAAGGCTTCACCGACAAAGATCTTAAATTCTTGCAAGGTATTGCAGGCGGTACGATTACCTACACACCTCAAACACTTAAAGACTTGGCCAGACTTCAGCACTTGGCGGCTACCCGCAGCGCAGAGTCTTGGAACACACGCGTCAAACAAATACCTAAATCAGCGATTGAAGGAACAGGTCTTTCAACTGAGCCGATCAAGGTACCTCCGTTGTCGCCTGCGGTCAAATACGCAACTAACCCAACAACAGGCGCGCGCATACAGTCTACTGATGGCGGCGTCACTTGGAAACCAGTAGGAGGTAGGTAATGGCTTTACCACCAGGATTTGTGCTTGACGAACCCGCACCACTTCCAACAGAACAACCTGTTAGCGTAGGGCTGCCTCCAGGTTTTGAGTTGGAGACTGGCGGTATGCCAAAGCAGCGTCGGTCGTTTTCAGATGTGCCAGGTGAAGCATTAACCAACCTCCCATCAAGCGCGGCCAACTTCTACCAAGGCTTGCTGACCGCTGTCACAAACCCCGCGCAAACAGTAACGGGCGTTTTGGACGTCGGCGCAGGCGCGTTGCAAAAGTTGCTGCCCAAGCCTGTGGTTGACTTTGTCAATAAGTTTGAAACCGACCCCAAAGCCGCCAAGCGCGCTATAGACGCGGCCAACGCTGTTGGCGGCATGTACAAAGAACGCTACGGTAATGTTGAATCCATAAAGAACACTTTGGCCACCGACCCAGTAGGCGCGGCGTCTGATTTGTCTGCGTTGTTTAGCGGCACGGCGGGGTTTATTAAGGGTTACGCCCGCGTAGCCTCCCCAATAGCATCAAAACTGACAGGTGCTCCTTCTGGCACTACAGCCAGTTTAGTATCTAGACTTGACCAACTTGCCGCGCCTTTTGAAACGGCGGCGCTGTACACCAACCCCTTGGCACCCGTCACTACTGCGGCGGGTTACGGGGTGGCGCTGGGCGCAAAAGGTGCAGGCAATGTAGTTGACGCAGTCACTGGCCAACGCGCGTCAGTACGTGCAGGCAACATCGTGCGTAATGCGTTGACCGAAGACGGCAGAGTGCCGCAAAACCTAGCCGCCGCGCAAAACGCGTTGGCTAACGCGCCAGCCAACATGACCGTGCGACAAGCGTTGGCTGATGTGACATCACCTCAAGTTCAGTTTCTTGGCCAGACAGTTGAATCCAAAACTGCGCCAGGCCGCGCTTTGGCTATACAACAAGCTCAAGAAGCCGACCGCATGGCGCGCCTGCAAACAGTTACGCCTAACCTACAGTCTGCCGAGGCCATGCGTGGCAACGTGAGCGGCCCGCTGTACACCGCCGCTACCCAGCCAACTACGGCCATCAATGTGCTTCCTCTGACCCAACAGATCGACAGCTTGTTGACTGCAAACCCTGGCAACGCAAAATTGGTGTCTGCGTTAAATCAAGTAAAAACTGGCTTAGAAGCCAGCACAAACGCGCAGCAAGTGTCCTCAGTGTTGGACAACCTCAAAGACTTGATCGCCAACAAAGACAACAAGTTCATCGTCAAGAATTTGACGGGTGTTAAAAACACAATCGAGCAAGCGTTGCCTGGCTACCAGCAAGCGCAACAAGTTTTTGCTGCCGCGTCGCCGCCAGTCAATCAAGCCAAAGTCTTGGGTGCCATGCAAGATGTGTTGAAGCAACCTCTTGGCGCTGGTGAGCGCGCAGGCCCATTTGCAACCGTGTTGGGTCGTGGCGAGACAGCGTTGCTTAAAAAGTCCACTGGCATGGCGCGGTACGATGACCTCGGTCAAGTCCTGACGCCGCAACAGATGGGTGTGGTCAAAGGCGTTGAGTCAGAGTTGAAACGCAACGCCGAGGTGGTGCGTCAGACTCAGGCTGGCGCAGACGCCATGAAGATAATCTTGGACGCCAATCAGTCTAAGTTCCGCTTGCCAAGTTTCTTGGACGTCAAGGTCACTTTGACAAATGAGATGTTGGGGATCTTGAAAGACAAGATGAGCGCAAACGTGTTGAAAGAACTCGAGAAAGGCTTCCAGTCTTCCCAAGATTTTCAAACGTTGCTCAAGAAAGTGCCTGCCTCCCAGCGCCTTGATGTGTTGAGGGCATTGGGTCAAGCTCGCAATCAACTGAGCCCGACCAAATTGAATATCATCATGCAAACACAAAACGCGTTGGCACCGAAGCAAGAGAACCAAAATGCGTTGGCTCCGTAATATCCATAAGGAAAACACATGGCATCATTAACCCCCACGCCCAAGCAGCAGATTTTCGGATCGGATGGCTTGCCTCTTGTCGGCGGCAAAATCTACACATACGCGGCGGGCACAACCACGCCGCTTGCAACGTACACAGATTCAAGTGGGGGTACGGCTAACACCAACCCAATCATTTTGAATTCGTTGGGCCAAGCTAATATTTGGTTGGCGTCGTCGTCCACGTACAAATTTAGCGTGTACACATCCGCTGATGTGTTGCTGTACACCGTGGACAACATTGCGACACCAATCGACTATTTGTCTTTGGTCACTTCGCTTGCGTCGCCTCCACCTATTGGTAGCACTGCGCCTGACACTGGAGCGTTTACGACTTTGAATGCTACAACAGGCACTGTCACCACGCTGACCAGCACCACAGGCAACATCACTACAGTTAACGCAACCACAATCAACGCCACCAATATCACCGCGACAGGTACGGTTACTGCTGAGACATTGACTTTTGAAGGCGGCGGGTCAATGACCAAATTGGCAGAGCCTGCAATTAAACCCATCACTGCCACTGTGGCGGCTAACGCTCTCACAGTCACCTTGAACCCAACAACGCTAGATTTCAGATCATCCACACTGACCAGCGGCACTGTGGTATCGCGGTCGGTTTCGGCTGCTATATCTGTGACCGTGTCGTCAGGCTCAACACTTGGCACCGTATCAGGTCAACAAAGCCGTATTGTCGTGCTGGCGATTGACAACGCTGGAACAGTTGAGCTGGCCGTGGTCAACATCGCTGGCGGCAATGATCTGACCGAAACTGGCGTAATCAGCACCACAGCAGAGGGCGGTTCTGGCGCTGCCGACAGCGCGTCTACCATTTACTCAACTTCTGCGCGCACAAACGTGGCCTACCGCGTTGTTGGCTACATTGAAAGCACACAGGCCACTGCTGGTACTTGGGCGACCACACCCAGCACCATTCAAGGTTGTGGTGGCCAAGCTTTGACAGCTATGAGTTCTTTGGGGTACGGCCAAACTTGGCAAAGTGTCACCCGAACAAGCGGCACAACCTACTACAACACAACAGGGCGACCAATATCTGTAGTGGCTTACGGCAACGCTTCTTCATCAGCAACATTTTCTGCAACTTTGGTTGTCAATGGATTTACTGTTAGCTTTGCAGGGGGCAACTTAAATACAGCAAATGCTGGCGGTCAATACTTTTTAAGCGGGGTTGTTCCTCCAGGCGCAAACTATGTCTTTACAGTCTCAAATTTGAGCATGTCAAACAACGAGTTGAGGTAATTACATGTCTTACTACAAAGCACCAAACAATTCGGTTCACTTTCTTAGTGATAGCGCCTACGCGCATTTGTTGCCTGCGGGTAGCGTTGAAATTACAGACGCTGAAGCTGAAGCGTTGAGACCAACAGCAAACTTGACTTACGCTGAGAAACGCGCTGCTGAATACCCGCCAGTCACTGACTATCTGGATGGCGTTGTCAAAGGTGACCAAGCGCAGATCGACAAATACATTGCTGACTGCTTGGCAGTCAAAGCCAAGTATCCGAAATGAACGACATCGAAAAAGAATTTGCTGTGCATGAGGCCGTCTGCGCCCAACGCTACAGCGCCATAGAGAAGTCGTTCGTGGACGGCGACCGCCGCATGACGCGCATTGAGTATCTGCTCTACGTCGTCATCGCTGCTGTGTTGCTCGGCCCAGGCTTTGCTGGCGAACTGGTCAAAAAAGTATTGGGGCTGTAAATTGACCCAATCTCCATCCTCTTTGCTGCCAACGCCTGCGTTGCCGCCATCAAGGAAGGATGTGAGCTTTACAAACAGGCCAAGACTTCATTCATGGAAGTCAAGTCCACTGTTGAAGAAGCTATTGGTGTTGCCAACGAGGTCAGAGGATTCTGGGCCAAGCTCTTCGGAGCCAAAGCCAAGCCTGTGGCGCAAGCGACGCGAAAAAAGGAAAAGTATGTCGCAGTAGATGAAACCAAAGTCATGGCAGACGTCGTTGGCCAGCTCACCGAGTTCTTCAGACTTCAAGAGCAACTGGCGGCGCACATAAGGGAAGAAGAAGAAAAAAGCAAAAACATCTACGACCCTGACGCCAACCTGATGGAAGCAGCCTTGAAGCGCGTGATGGCCATGGATCAGATGGCGGCGTTGGAAGTGACGATCAGAGAGACGATGGTTTATCAAAGCCCACCTGAGATGGGCGCGATGTACAGCAAAGTGTTTGAGATGCGTGGTGTCATACAGGAGGAACAGGAAAACGCTAGACTCAAGGAAGAGGCCAAAGAGAGGTACAAGCAATGGCAACGGCAGGAGGAAAAAAGAGACTTCCAGCAAAAGTCAGCGTACCTCGTAGCAACAGCAATCCTTATAGCGTACCTGTGGATGTGGTTCCTGTTCGTCGCAAGACTGGGGAAGACGTGATTGGATGGATTGCTGCTTGCGTGTTGGTCGCCCTGCTTCTGCCAATCATGGGGTTGCTGTACTTGGATGTCTTGGAAGCCAAGCATGAGGTCAAGACGCAAGTTGAAAAGGTTGAACGGTTGAGACGAGAGCTTGAAAGGAAGAATCGTGATACGGATACTTTTACTGACAATCCTGTGTTTGACAGGGTGCGACGACCACTACAGGTACCCTTGTCAAGACCCGACAAACTGGGAAAAGACTGAGTGCAAACCACCCATCTGCACGGCCACTGGCACATGCCCTGATCAACTTGTAAAACCAGAGGAGAAGAAATGAATCGTTTAACCGCTGAAGAAATCGAAGTGCGCGTCTGGGCGTTCGTCATTGTGATCCTGGTCACCATCTTGCTCGGTGCCATGGCCATGTTCCTTTACTCGGTCACCTACGTCACCCAGCCCATGTCAGGCATGGCACCCATCGACAAGATTTACACCCAGCAGATCAGCACCATCATGGTGTTTATCACTGGCGTGTTGGGCGGCGTCGCTGGACGCTCGGGCATCAAGGCAGTCGCCAACGCCGTGGCCAAAGCAGAAGCGAACGACAATGAGCCTGCTTAATCCTTGGGTGCTGCTCGGCGTCACCTTGGCGGTGCTGAGTAGTTTTGGCGGCGGCTACTACAAAGGCAAGCAAGCCGAGCACGACCGCCAGCAACTGGAGATCGCCGCGCTCAACGCCCAAGCGCGAACCAAAGAGCAGGCGCTGACCGTCGCCGTCAACACCACCGCAGATGAATTAAGGAAGACCAATGAGAAAGCCAAGACTGCCGCGCAACAGCGCGATGCTGCTATTACTTCTGGCGCTTACAGGTTGCGGGTTGCTGTCAAAGCCCCCGTCTGCCCCGTACACACCGCCGCAGATCCCACCCCTGCCAGCGGAGATAGTCCAAGAGAAGCAAGAGCCGAGCTTGACCCAGAGGTTGGAAAAGCTCTTTTCGCAATAGCCGAAGAGGGCGACCGCGCCATCGTCAAGCTCAACGCTTGCATTGAGCTTTACAACCAAGCCAGAGAATCTCAAAAATGACCATCTACGTTCCCCTGCTGTACATCTGCATGGCGGGGCAATGTGGATTCTTTCAGTCAGAGAACTACACCACTGACGAACAAAATTGTGAACAAGAGATCGCCAGCAAGAAGGCCGAATACGCATCAGCCGATGTGACGGTCAAAGCCATTTGTATTGACATCAAACTTGAGAGGAAAAAAGATGAACTTGACCCCAAACTTCACACTCGACGAGCTGACCCATACTGACCACCGCGAGTTTGAGAACACACCCAACGAAGCCGAGCTGGCCAACTTGCATCGCTTGGCTGACTTCTTGGAACAAGTCAAAGTTGTGATTGGTGGCAAGCCCATCATGGTGAACAGCGCGTTTCGCAGCGCCGAGGTCAACAAGGCGGTCGGATCGACCGACAAATCACAACACCGCCGTGGTTGCGCCGCCGACATCCGCGTACCTGGCATGACGCCAGATCAGGTTGTCTCGGCCATCATCAAGTCTGGCCTGCCCTACGACCAAGTGATCCGCGAGTTTGACCGTTGGACGCATGTGTCGATCCCCAACGCCGAAGACATCGCACCACGCAAGATGGCGCTGATCATCGACAAGCAGGGCACACGCCCCTACGCTTAATCGGCGAGGAAGTACAGGACGGCTAGGAGCGCGCCAATGCCAATGGCGGCTCCTACTATCAAGACGATGATGGTTTCGAGCATTTGGCTTTTGAGTATTGGAAGACTTGCGTCTTGTCGTTGATGTTCTTTTTGGCCTGAGTTTTCTTGGCCCACTCTTGGCCTTGCAGTTTGCGTTTAAGTTCCTCGTCGCGCGTCCAGATGGACGGCCCTGACGTGTCGAATGCGTTTGTCATTTGATCAGTTCCCTGTACGCTCTGATGGCGTCTTTCAAGTCGTTTTGCAATTGCTCGATGTGGTCGTGCTGCTGTTGCATCTTGACGTAGGCTTCAGCGGCAAATTTGGCCAAGTTTTCATGGCTCCATGTTTCAAATGCTGGCATTTCTTTTCTCCTTGATACTTTGCGACAACACCTGGCGCAGCCACTTGGGGCCACCCAAACGCTTCCATTCCGCATGATGCGCGGGGATGAGCCGCACACCGACGGTTCTGGCCACGCTGGTCAGATCACTTTTTGGTCTTGGCATTTGTGCGTGTCTCCAGCTACTTTGTTCATAAACAACAGATGACATTGTGAGCAGCGCCACAACGATCCCTCTTCTACAACTGTGCGGCGGTCGCCGTGCAAGCCACGCGTCCTACCGAAGAATGTTCTGATCTTTTCAAGCATTGTTCTTCTCCTTGAGTTTGGCTTCGATGGCTCGGGCACGCCCTTCTGTTGTGATGTAGTTGTCCAGCAGATCATCACGCTTTTCATCCGTCAGCCCTACCCATTTGCGCTGTGGTTGGGTGTCGGTGGAAACCTGCGTCAACAGTTCAGAGGTGTGTACAGGCACATTCTCTTTATATCCACCGACAAACTTTTCAGCACACCTTACGCAATACAGCGCATGACCATCTCCAATACCACATTCAGAACAACCAATTTCTATTTGTGGTTTTACATAAAGCGGGTACACACCTTCGTCCAACTCTGTGACAGCATCTTCATAAGTAACACGCAATCTACCAATACTAGGGTCTCGCTCCAACATCGCCACAGGCTCTTGTGTCAAATGCTCTTTTACTGCCGCACGATAATGCCCAAGCACATCACGCAATTCTGTTTCCAGTGAATCAAGCAATTCATCAAATGTGTCTGCATGGCCTGTTGCCAAATCAAACGTACCCATGATGCGTATCAGTCGTTCTTTTTGTGTTTCTTGACTCATGTGTTTTCCTTTTTTAAAAATAAAGGGTAATTTTTTGCGGCAATAAACTCTTCTGTATAGCAAGGAGGCTCTAGCGGTGGTTCGGTAAACGCTAACAATTTATTTCCATATTTTGTTACTTGCATCCACGCCACAGGCTCTTGGCTTTCCAACTCTGCAATGGCTTGGCGTAGGGATGCGATGGCTTTGTAACCATCATCCATTGCCTCAGATGACCTTTCTTCTACCAACAATTCCAACGCCTCAAGTGCCTGTTTCATTGCTGTAATCATGCTTGTTCCTCCCATCGTTTGCACAGTTCTTTGACTGTCTTGGTTTTCCTTTTGCCGTTGCACACATTGCTGATTGACTTCTGCTTTGCTTTCATTTGCAACTGCGCGGTGGTCAGCGGCGCTGGCGTATCGGGGAACATGTTGTTCAACCCGACTCCGCCCATCATCACGCAGAGAATGACTCGGCTGATCATGCTTGTTCTCCTCTAGCTCGAATAGCGCCAGCACATTCTGCGGGTTGCATGCCAACATCACGCGCTTGAAAACGGTCGCAAATTTCAGCGCATTCTTCACGTTCTTTGGCGGCTACCAGTTTGGCAAAGGCTTCAAGTTCATCGTGCATCATCCAATTTTCATTCAACAAAAACTTTAATTCAGTTTTCTTGACCATCTCAATGATTTCATCTTGTGTCATGCGTAGTCTCCCTCTGCCGTGTGTTCGGTCAGCCGCATCTCCAACCGCTTGATGCGTTGTTCGTTGTATTGCACAACCGACCTGGCGTACTCCACAGCACTCTCAGCTTCCAACTTCTTCAAGTGCGCCTCACGCAGTTCCTTGGCGATGATCTCGTTGATCGTCTTGGGTTTAAACAGTTCTTTGATGTACTTGGCTGTTGTGTCTACCCAGTTCATGGTCGTTTAGCCTCTTGTAGCAATTCGATGCGCTCGCGCGACGCCCGCAGCATGGTGTAGCGTTGATGCAGTCGCTCCAGCACCACCACGCGCCTGTCGTTCTTGCGCTCGTAGTTCAACATATCCAAGACCTTTTGTTCGTCAAAGGTCTTGAGGTCATTGTTTAGTTTTCGCCAAGTGAGCTGCAATTTTGTCCTCCAGTTTTTTAATCATGTCCATGTTCTTGCTCAACTTACGCCAAGCGGCGTTGAAGTCGCGCTGGTATATCTTGTGGATAGACTTCTCAGCCTTAAGCTGGGTCTTCCAGTTGTTCAAACGTACGCTCATTTCAAGCACCCCAAAAATAATTAGATTGTTCCCACACAACGGTTTTAGCAAGAAGCAGTTCTGCTTTTTTCTTTGCTTTATCAAACGCGTCGTCGATAAGATCATGGCAACCAAAAGGATTTGTGCTTTTGACTTCGCAGTATTCAAACGCGTCAATTTTTTCCCACCAAAACCGCCACATCAACTTTTGCTCGACGTAATAGCGTTTCTCAACTGGCGAATGAACAATCCGCACTTGCTTAAATAAGTTACTCATTTCAAAGCCTCCATTGCAATATCAGATACAGCGCGCTTGTCGTGTAGCGCACCCCAAATTTTCTCGTCCACCGTCTTGTTGGTCATCATCACGTAGACCCAGACGTCGTGGCGTTGACCTGATCGGTGGATACGCCCGACGGTCTGCTCGTACAGTTCCAACGACCAAGGCAGCGACAAGAAAACGATTCGGCACCCTCCAAACTGGAGGTTGAGCCCGTGCCCTGCGGATTTCGGGTGCACCAATAAGAGTTCGACAGTGCCTGCATTCCAACGCTCAATGGCGTCCTTGTCGTCAAGAGTGACCGCGTGTTTGTAACGGCGCTTGAGTTCAGCAAGCTCTTCTTGATACGTGTAAGCAATGATCGTGTTGGCACGTTGGTTTTCCTCTAGTAGTTCATGAAGTCGGTCAAATTTGTGGGCGCTGAACCAGATTGGCGTTTGCGTAGAATCGAACTTGCCAGGTGTTTCGGAGGCCGTCCTGCGCGTGTCGTAAACGAAGCCGCTGGCCATCTGTTGCAACTTGCCCGTCACCACGCCCGCATTGATCGCGGTGACGTCCAGCGCCTGGAAGTCCTTCTTCATCTTCTCGTAGGGCTCACGGTCGTCCAAGTCGCATCGCACCTCGACAACATGCGCTGGCGGCAGTTTGTCTTTGTACTCACCTGGCTCCAAAACGTAGGTGGCTGGCTTGATGCGTTGCATGACCTGACCCAGCGCGCCAACGCGTGGTGCCCACTCACCAAAGTCTGGATTGATCA